>Ga0247733_1000021_pt1 | contig 281805 bp, 346 predicted proteins | sample UWRJL043104R2_FD_180932 | JGI IMG/M metagenome (GOLD analysis project Ga0247733, IMG submission 180932) | Plant litter microbial communities from Arlington Agricultural Research Station in Wisconsin, United States - UWRJ-L043-104R-2 | ecosystem: Environmental > Terrestrial > Plant litter >... | reverse complement strand
CCACCGCCCCCCCCCCCCCCCCACACAGCCCCCCAGTCTGGTCGATCGTCCTAGGCTTCCGTACCCTGGCTCCTTGGCTGCTATCAATGCTCGTGCTGGGACCAGCCCTCGCCTGGGGTCTTCAAGCCCCTGGCGCCGCATGTAACGGAATGCCAGGCTAAGCGTGCAGCGTCCGCAAAGCATTAGCTGCCCATCGCTCTCGGAGCGGGAGCCACAATTCATGGGCATCATCGTTGTCCTCTGGTTCATGATTGTGCGTCGACCACCCTATTGGGAAGGGCAGATCCAGCGAAAAAGTACATGCTTTGCTGCACCGGGCGGCCCTCTCATCCGTTGCCTGCAGCACCCCGTCCACTTGTGGCCGAGCTTGGTCTACCTTTTTGTTCTTCTGCACTCATCCTGCACCAGAGCTGCCATTCTTGTCAACCCATATTAGACGTCGTCCACCCTCAGCTCGGACCGCAGCCTGCCTGACAAGTGCCTGGCATCTGACTCTGACCTCGCCTCCATCATCTGAAACTCGCCTTCGACTGCCTATCCTCACCGTGGCTATTCCGAACACAACCTAGTCGTTTCCTGCTCACTGCCAGCCCGCACCTTGCCGGACCCAGACCAAGCGCGAGAATAGTCCCGGGACGAACGCACGAACCCTTATACATCATTGCTCCCGAGCTTTCTGTCTCTTCACCTGGCCCAGCGTGGTCGATTCCTCACTCCGTGGTTGACCGTACCACAATTCACTTGTTCCGGCAATTGCGTTCGCAGCATTATCATTCTCCACTTCCATGTCTTTGGTACGATTTCGGCGCTAATATCAATCACTACCAAATAATTTCCTGAATAACTCCAATTCCCGCCTAGTCCCGCCATCCCGAAATTCTTTGTCGACACCTTGATCCTCGCTCTTGACGGCAACTTTCGTTGCACCGGCTCTCCAACATGGTTTTCTGTACCTATTGCGGCCAGTCTTTTACCAGAGATGAACATCTGGAAAGGCATATCCTGACCCGTGAGTACACCCCACACCTGTCAACCAGCAATCTTCGAGGGTTGCTCTTGGACACAAACTGATCATGTTGGTTCCTGTAGATACAAACGTCAAGCCATTCAAATGCTTTACCTGTCATATGAGCTTTGCTCGCCGGTGAGTGATGTTCCCGTCGACTCCATGACTTCAAGGTAGTCTAACAGTCCGTCCAGAGATTTGCTGCAGCGGCATTACACGGTCCACGGTCGAGATGCAAACAACCAAGAGGGTCTTCCCCCCAATGCCGGCATAATACCAAAATCCGCCGGTCGAACCCCGATTGCGTGCAGCAATTGCGCAAAGACGAAGACGAAGTGCGACAAGAAATTCCCTTGCAGCCGGTGTGCACAGCGAAACCTGAAGTGTACCTTGCGTCCGACTCGTCGAGCGTCCAAGAACGTGAACAGGGTTGTGCCGGCCGGGGAGGGGTCTGGGAGCGGGAACTCGAGCGAGGGTGGAAACAACAATGAGTCTCAGAACGACTCGAGTGGCAACTCTCCTGCCCCGGAGAATGGATTAGGGCAATCATCTGAACAGCTTCAGAATGGACATTCGCAAACACAGGCACCCTCACGGTCGTCCTCGACGTCACATTCGCGTCACCCGTCCGTCTCCCTGCCTGTCCAGCAGATTCAAAACCCCACACCAACCGAGGAGAAGTCACTGACCGTGACCATCTCTACAACTTCGCCTCCATTCTTCGAACATTCACCGTCCAACGCTGTGCCCTCAGCGATTCCCGCCGTTCTGTCCCCTCTCCCCACCCCGGTTAGTGGCTTCGTCTCACAAACGCCTATGTCGGGATACGACGATTTCGTCCGGTCGGTACGTGACACCTCGGATGGTGCGAGCCCAAGGTTCATGATGGACCCTTGGAATACCATGTCCATGGGCCAGGATTTCGACCCCATGCGGATTGATCCCTCACTAATGATGTCGATGAACATGGACATCACCATGGGCCCCCCAGCCGAGGACATCCTCGGCATGATCCCGGAGATGTCACCTTCGCAAACGTTCGGGCCAGTCCAGACACCGCTGCAAACACCAAGAATGGACGAGTCGTTTTCAGACCTTCAGATTGGGAGCTCGGCATCTATGTTCTATCCCTCGCACCGCCAAAGCTCCATTGTAGATGTCGGCATCCCCGATCTTGGGGCCATAATTGCGGCTCAAGATGGCTGGACCGTCTTCCGTTGCACCCCTTCGATTCCATCAAGCTCCTGCCCTCGTACTGCAAGGCTCAATCTTGAGCGCCTCGAGCAGAGTCTGAAGAATCATGAAGGCTGGAGTAACTGGCGGCCGTGCTGGGACGATTCTGACTTTCATCAAGGCGGTCGGATAGAGGTGGCCAAGATCTATGAGGCTACGCGCGACAAGCTCCTCGCCATCACACAAAGTTTCCTGCACAAGGCTCTTGACATCCACAAAGACGGCTCAAGTAGCTCCCCAAGTAGCGGCGAGTCGCCAGGCTCGAGTGCTTCGAACTTTGTCCTTCTACCTCCCGCTCACGTTCTTGATCTTTTTCTCCGCTCCTATGCCAACTCTTTCGAACGCTTCTACCCTACCACAGCGCGTGGTGTCCTCGACACAAACGAGTTGATGCAGAACTACAATGACAAGGCATCCAGCCTGCTCATTCTGATGATGATTGCACAAGGCGCGATGACGATTCCGTCGATTGAAGCACGATGGTTGACTGGAGGGTTCACTGAAGCGTGCCGCATCTCGCTGTTTGACCTGGTTGAGAAGAATATCATCATGGCCGGTGATCCCATCGTCTTGCGTGCAGCTCTCCTCTTCACTGTTCAGGCGGCGTGGAGCGGCGACAAGTGGCAAATGGACATTGCTATGGGCCAGCGTGGTATGTACTTCGCAATGCTGCGGCATTCGGGTATTCTCGAGCCTCGGAACGTGTCGACACCACACATGAATGGGAACACGACGACGGATATGTTGTGGAGGGAGTGGATTCAACAGGAAGGCCGAAGTCGGTAAGTGCCAAAATCCTAGGGTGACCTCGGAACCCAGTGTGTGAGTCACGTGGACTTTCTGACTAACTCCTCTAGGCTCATTTACTCGTGGGTTATGGTCGACCAGGATCTGTCCCTGTTTCACGACACTGCGCCTCTGTTCTCTGTGACCGAGTTTGGCGCGCCTATGCCGGACTCGGATCGTCTCTGGCAGGCCAAGACCCCTTCAGATTGGTCTGAGATGTTCAGCCAGATACATGAGTTTTCGAACGGGTACCCGTCGGTAGCATCAGGTGCGAGACCGTTGAGCTTGAGAGATCTTTTCCGTCACTTCCTCGATGATGAAATCATCGCTCAAGGGGTACAGCTCACTCCTATGCACCTCCGCCTCCTCCTACACCCCCTTCAAACTCTGGTGTGCCAGTATTGCCAACTGCTCAGTTGCTTCTCCGACACGACAGCTTCAAGGCAACGATCGAGGGCTGTGACTGCAGCGTCGACACGCGTGCGTCTCGAAGAAGTGCAGTCGTTGTTGCAGCGATGGTTCGAGCTGGCCGAGAGGTACATGAAGGCGAATCCTATGTGTCCTATGATGCAGGCCAACTTCGTCATGTTCCATCTCATCAGCCTGAACGCTGTTACAAACTTTCCCGAAATCGAGCGTCTTGCGCGCCGGGAGGGTGTCGATGGCACGTATCAGCAGATGCTTTGGATCCACAAGAAGTGCGTCTCGGACGTTCATGAGGCGGTCTTCCACTCTGGTCAAATCCTCCGTATCGTCAGGGAGATGTCAAAGGGAATCCGTCCTCCTTGGTGGCCTGGGGCGATCTACCGCGCCGCTCTTGTGCTCTGGACCGATTCCCTCACACACAACGAGGCCATCAGCCCAAACCAGCAAGGTCAATACCGTCCTCCAGGAGCAACTTTCCCAGTGGATCGTCTTCAAGCGAACGATCCGACAATCGTCCGGTACGTAACGCGACGAGAAGGTGTACCAACGTTGAGCAAGCTTGACGGGACGCCGGTTGCGATCGACAACGGGTTCACTGTTCTTTCCCACTGCATCGATGTGATCGATGAGGGCATCTCCACGAGGTTCTCCGACGGCATTCGGGGTAAGCTCGAGAAGCTGGCGAGAGGCTAGCTCGCTTTTTCTCCGTCTTCGGACATTCTCCATCAGAACTGGTCAGTCTTGGCCAGGAATGAACGCAGTTGTTGCCATTCGTCGACCGCCGCCGCGTTCCATCTTTTTCGATAGACTCCCATCACCACCCGATCCAGAAGTGCTCTCGGATCGTTCCACACGGGTGGTCCTTGTTATATGTTCGACCGGCGAGTCACGCTAGGGAAGGTCGATGGCGTTAAAGGGGCGTACTTGGGTATTCGGCGTTGTTCGTACGGGGCGCTTCGACATGCCGTTCACGACCTAACGAAGGAGAGTTTCAGTAATGTATAGTACGGCTTTCCTGTCTGGTATGAGATGGAAGTCGATGCCATGAGGGGCATCCAGCACCCACCAGTGGGCTAAGACTCAGGTCTAGAAGGTGTCGTTTAATTTTTCGTTGGCGTTCAGTCTGCCAATGGCCGTCGACACCGATATCGCACTCCATCGTACTACCTCTTTATCATCTTCCATCATCAATCCAACTCGCTCGACTGTGGACATGTGGGTGTGCGGGGCTCGCAATAGGAACGGACTTCCTTCTCACGGCCGATCGTTTGTTGTGTACATAGTATGATCTTATGAAGGCTTCATTCTAACAGGCGCAATGGCTTCCTGCTCTTGCTTTTTTCGATCTGCGCTTACGTTTCACGTTGGATAGTGACCGAGTAGGGGATGGAAATGGTGATTGGCGGTCATGGGTTCGATGGCGGGGTTGGTGTGTGGTCGTTGGTCGATAGCGATCTTGGACGAAGACGAGAGGACACACCAGGTGATCGCGGGGCAAGCCTCCTTGTGAAGAAACGCGTCACTGCGGTAGGATGAGGGTGATCGGATATTTTTAGGAACCAAGGCAGGCAGGACGATATCCTTTGCAAGTAACGAAGAAGAAGGGCGTGGCGGCGTTTTTGTATCAGCTTCGGAGAATACAGGCGTTGGACATCGGAAATTAGCCAGGGAGGGGCACAAGTACTGTTTGAAGCAATACAGAGAGCTATGCAGTGGGGCACGTACCTTGTTTTACAACGCCTTCGTCCATCCCGTTACATCCCCCCTCGCAATTCCCCGTACCCGTACCATGATCCTCACCCTGCGCATCGCTGCATGATTCCTTGGGCTGTCAACCACCTTTGGTACTGAACAGCGCCCCACCACGTTGGGCCCACTTACTGGTATCATACCGCCATATCGCCAGTGGTCCTCACCCCGAATGAATGGTACTAAAGTTGTAGGTCACTACGGTAATCGATGTCATTGGCTACCTGAGACGCTCGACGAGCGTCGCCCATCCTTATTCGGGCCTACCCGACATGCTATGACAAGGTTTGAGCAATGATCGTCTTTACGCAAGCGGCTTTGGGTAGGGATGAACATTTGACGGAGTACGAGTGCATACTCCGACTCTGCATATAGAGCCACTTTAAGATACCAAGACATGTCCATGCAGGTTGCTGCTTCTAGAGCTTACGCGGCCGGAACTGTGTGACTGTCTTGATTACCACGATCCCAGTCATACCCAAGTGTGGCAGACATGACCCGTCGAGGCCGGTAATTCACCATCCACCGTAGAAAGTAGTTAGTCCGCTTTCCCCATTGAGTGCTGACACTGTCACACAAGGAGCTTGACCGTGCTTATAGTTCAAATGTGAGCATTCTGAATGCCGGATACGATGATCTGCACACGGTCATGCTACGGCTGCCCGCACTACACCACCAAAGGGAACGTGCGAGCGGACTGCTCCTCTCGAAGCTTCAGAATCTTGGTGCCAATATTGTCACTCTACTATGAGGACGGAGTGTCGGCAGTTACCGTGGCCGGTGACACCGGCGCCTTCTTCAGTCGGCACCACGTTTTGCGTCGGGTTTGCAGGATTTGACTGGCTGTTTGAACGGCACCTGCAGGAGCATGCAGGACCGGTGTTGAGTCGCATGTATGCGACACCTGGCCGCAGGGTTAGGCTTGACGTAGGTGTAGCTCTGCAAACCGCTCCACCGCCTACTGCCACGAGTCTTGTCGATGGCTTCGGGCACTGGAATTGACAAGTCGGTGAACCTCTCCAAGTTTTGAACTCATCTTTTGGATTGTTCAGTGAAAGGAAGAGGGAGCTGGGCAAATCAATACTGAGATGCTGTGTAACATCAATCAATTAGAGAAGTGCGATATGGCATTAGACACCTTGTGCCTGTCCCGAAGGGCTCTTCTCCGAACTTCCACCTTGAAGAAATGAGCGCATTTCTACGTATAGCTGTGCCGTTTCCCGAACTGCTGGTCTAGTTCGGTCCTGAGCTCTGTGGTTAGTGCTACGGGAAATGAGGGGAAGGTCCGGTATCAACGCGATTACCATGGCACGGTGATGAACGCTTGAGGCAGAAAGGCGAGCTATGTCATCAAGGTGTGGGACCCTGGATGCTGATAAGACCTATATGAAGATGATTTCCGTGTCGACTGCTGCACCAGAGACTTGAACAGATCCTATCGGTATAAGCACACGAACCTACTACGCGAGAGGCTGTCATCGTGGGGCCGTCCAGCCTTACTATTTGCGGATTTCTGGCACTGAGCATGGGGTAGTTGAGTGTCCGTTCGATTCCCCCCGAGTCCGTCGAGTTCCGTATCTGTGCAACCGCTTGTGATTTGCCTCTACAACACTGTAGAATCGATTTTTTGTGGAAGCTCTCACCTACACCTTTCGACACGTCCGCATTCAGGAACTCTCAACTCATCGACATGCATGGTTCTGGCACCTGCAGGTACCTCAAGCCGTTAGGCGCAGCATGCTGCGAACTTGTCAAGCCACATTTCATCGAGCGAACTTTGGAGATACAGGTGGTAAGGACGTGGTGGTGTTGTAACGGGCCACTCCCTGTAGGTCCTCTGCCACATTCAATCGCGCCATAGTGATTTTTGAAGGGCAGTGGAAACCCGATACCGACAGAACCCGCCACATGCACGCTGCAAGTTGCTAACCTCACCATAGTATGGTTAAGTTGTTGATCTCTCTGGGAGCATTTCACGATCCGCGGTCCAGCTGGCAAGATACGAAATATTTCCGCTCCTAGCTACCGCATTTGACCTTGTTGCCGCACTTTCAAGGGGGAGGTCTTCCCCATCATGAAAGGCCGACACTTGCTCTACAACTACCGCAGCGCCAACTCATTCTTCAAAGCTCTCAGTTCCTCGGCTTCTGTATCCAACAACACTGTCGGTGCTTGATTGGGAACCGACACGGAACTTCAGCTCCACGTCATTACCATATCGAGAATGACGATGTTGGTGTGAGGTTAACAATCCGGACGCGCACAGACCATCTCCGAATGGAAGTGAGGAGCCGGAGCCGAAGCGGCGCTAAGGTTACGGGTATGGGTCTTGTACATCAAAGTTTTTTTTTCCGGATTGCGAAACGATGAAGGTTTTTCGGACATTGGGAGCGAGTCGAGCTGGGGATGGGGAGCCATTCTGGGTGCAGGCAGCTTGTTGTGTGTAGAGAACACGAAGAAGAAGGGAGGCCGATCTGCCAGCCGACCCGACACTTGAAGAGCGATTACGCTTGTACATTTGGGGATAACATCACATGATATGCGGTGCTTGTAACAAGTACACCGACTTCCTGGGCTTATCTGCGTCACGGTTGATGTTGTCAGTAGATGTTTAATTGACTGATGCTTCGAAACTTTTACGACGAACACATCTGCGTCGTTCGCGAAATTTTGGGTTGTGGTTTCTTTTCGGTCTAGCTTCAATTCAGGCAGTCCCTCTGCGACGACCGTCTAGGCCTCTTCATCCTGTAAGCGGGCTCATCAATGCGCAGTTGACAGCTTCGTGTTCTTAATTTCAAGATTGTTCCACTGATTGCCGCCAAGTTACTTGTGCGTATGAGTATCTGGACGTTGCACTCGTCTAATCTGCAGGCGGGACTTTTCAGCTCATCGGCCCCGCACATTTCCGAGATCTTGCCCAAGCCTTGTCTCAATCTGATGGTGTCGCAGACGGCTCTGGCTCTCCTACGGGCACTAACGCTCCGAGCGGAAGCGGCGCAGGCGCAGTATGCTCCAGCCTTACGACACGCCGAAGAGCACCGTGTTCCGACCAGTTGCCGTTACGGAGAATGTCAATGAGGCATTGTGCGAAGAACTCTATGGCCTTCGGGAACAGAGAATGGAGGGCACTGTCCCACAAGCAAAGGCCCGTCTCCAATTCTCCGCATCAACGTACCGGACTTTGAGCGAGTATATAGTTGGTCTCCTTCACGAGCTTTAATGATTATCATCCCATCAACCATCGCATCTTCACACGCAACTTCCAACTCTATACTACTTCAACTCCCACTTCCTCATTTCACCACCTCACAATCACAATGGCCGCTACAGCTGTTCCCACATGGAGCTTGGAGGGCAAGGTTGCCGTTGTCACAGGCTCAGGTAAGCATCCGCGCTGACCCATGCGTGTGAAGTCGCTTCTGCATGTTCGGTCGATTAACAATGAGACAGGCCGTGGTATTGGCAAGGAGATGGCTCTTGAGCTTGCCCGTCGTGGCGCTAAGGTCGTTGTCAACTACGCCAACAGCTCAGAGGCCGCTGAGGAGGTCGTCAAGCAGATCAAGGAGATGAAGACTGGTGCTGATGCCATTGCCGTCAAGGCCAACGTTTCCGACACCAAGCAGACCGCTAAGCTCATGGACGAGGTTGTCTCCCACTTCGGCAAGCTGGACATCTGCTGCTCCAACTCCGGTGTCGTCTCGTTCGGCCACTTCAAGGATGTGACCGAGGAGGAGTACGACCGCGTCATGCAGATCAACACCCGCGGCCAGTTCTTCGTCGCGAAGGAGGCGTACAAGAGGATGGAAGTTGGCGGCAGGATCATCCTTATGGGATCTATTACCGGTCAGGCCAAGGGTGTCCCCAAGCACGCCGTCTACTCTGGCTCCAAGGGTGCTATCGAGACATTTGTCCGATGCATGGCTGTCGGTACGTGATACTCAGGCTCCTTCTCTCTGGTCCAAACGCTAACATTCACACAGATGCTGGTGAGAAGAAGGTTACTGTCAACTGCGTTGCCCCCGGTGGCATCAAGACCGACATGTACCACGCCGTGTGCCGCGAGTACATTCCCGGAGGTGACAAGCTCAGCGACGACCAGGTTGATGAGTACGCCATGACCTGGTCGCCGCACATGCGTGTCGGCCAGCCCATCGACATTGCCCGTGTTGTCTGCTTCCTCGCTTCCGGCGATGGTGACTGGGTGAACGGTAAGGTCATTGGCATTGACGGTGCTGCTTGCATGTAAGGGGTAGTCGCTGATCGGGATTTCTTTCTTTGTTATGAGTGTAGTAATGGGGACTAAAGCATGATCTGGGCGTTCTCGAAACGATAAACGGAATGAATTGAAAATTATCCAATCACTGAGACTGGCTATGTGAAGTTCAATGCGCGTCAAAATCCGTGAGCTGGGTCGTAGCGACCTCCGAAGTCGCTGTTACTTGAATCGTGTCATAATATTCGTTGTCGCATTATAGTCTAACTCGCGTGTAGTCATATGAACAATCTTGTGTTGAGTGAGAAGGCTTGTGGTACATTCTTCGGAAGCCATGGGACTCAATTTCTCATTATTAATTTGTGTGCTATTCAGTTCATCGCTCGCACTTGTAGCTTCTTGGAAGATTTGTTCGCGCAGTCGTTCTACTGGTCGTTGTCCAGAGGTAATTTTCAGATGTCCATGTCGGTGATGTTGATGATAACACGCTAGTCCCATTAAAGCTAGCCAACCCCACAAGTTTCCAGGCCGATCATGCAACGTGCTGCTCGAAACATTACCCAAACATAGATTGGTTTGACCATTTCACACTCTCCCATTCCACTATTCGAATCTGCCCAACCTCAATATTGCAACGAGATACTGGCCGAAGCAAGCCAGCACATCGATATCCGAAAAGCACCACGAATTATTCTGCCGTGGACCATGGCCTATTCGCTCGTCCTCCGTCTAGCTCTCCTTCTTGTACCTTTAGCAACTCAAATGTCCAACCACGGCATGACTGCGTCCGTTCAATGTCCAAAACGCCCCGTGTCCTTTGTCATCGCGTTCTGCTTCACAATGCTTTCTCCTAGATACAAACTCCGATCAATGCTTCTGCGAAAAATATGGGCTGGACCATTCAGTTTGCAAACTCGGTGTTTCACCAAGTAGCAAACTCGTCTCGCAACTGGTCTCCCACCAAACTTGGTATCAGATGTACCAAACCAAACAATTTAGTCGACCTTGAAACGGACTCCACGCACAACGGATACCTTGCCAAGTCGGAACCGTCGTTTACCGACACAACCACCACCTAAACACCAGCTTTCTCAAGTTGACTCCCGCAAAAGGCCAACTATGCAACCAGGCATGTGGGAGAATCTCAGGTGCTAGTGCTCGAACTGCCTGGCTTAACCGGAACCAGGAGTGCGCCTCTTCCCCGTGAAGCAACATGACACCGGAATGTCAGTGACGGAATTAGCCACGCCGCCGAGACCCGGCTGCTGCCCAAGAACCTTTGATATTTAGTACTTCTGTCATGCCAATCCTGCTACTACCTCTCATCAGCCAGTCTGATCCGCAGTCCGCCGCCGTTCATTTCTAGTAGTCTTATTAGATTTTCACTTATTCCTTCTGTTCTTAATCTATTTTCTTCGTAGCCCAGGTGGCTGCCTATTCATTCAAAATGACGTCTGGAACTGTCTCTTCTCTTTTCCTCTTTCTGTTGAGTTGCACGCCGGTGTTGGCACAGACGCAACAAGCTCAATTTAATCAAGTACTTAATCTCAATGGCGACGTAAGTTACAAGACCATCAGTGCAGTCAGACGTCTACTAATCATCATAGATGGCTCTCAATTCCTTCCAATTCCCGGATCGGTCAATGATCGAGACCTTCTCTCAAAGTCAACAGCAACTAATCGTTAATCAACAAACCCCCGCCGTTCCCGCCAACCAAGTCACTGGATCTACCGGACAGCCTTTCGTGGCCATGATGGCGCAATCCATGTCTGTCAGCACAGACGGCGCGACTGACCTCGTTGGTGGGCAGGTTGAGCTGGCCATAGACCCACAGATGCTGGCCACAAACGCCGTTAACCCTGATAACACCTATGTGGCCATGCTATCGCCGGATAGGCAGACTTGGATGATCCAAGAGACAATGAGGAGCATCAACGCGTAAGCAAAATCTCACTTTAAAGTTACGCGGCGCGTAACTAATACGAATCAGCACGGACATGACAGTTCGTATGATCAAGCGCACCACCCTGGACGGCGAATACATGGCTCTCGGACGTCAGACTGTCGAGACCAATGCTATGTTGACGCCGTTTGGGAGTGATGCCTCAACTCAGGTCGCCATCCAGGGCACTGGTCTTCAGGAGAACGAGTTCCAAGACGGTTTCCGCATGTCTACGCGAGCGACTCAGCCTATGACCATGAACGTCGATGTCAAAGAGGGCGTTGATTCGTCCATGCTGGCAGCTCTTCAGGGCCAGGAACCAGTCAGTAAGTGCTACCAAAGCGAACAGACAACGAGCAGCATATGCTAACAGAATATGACAGACGACTTCCGCTACTCTGTTAACACCAACTTGGCTGGTGTTCAGCCCAACCTCAACCGACAGGTCACTGTTGTTCAAATGCCTCGTGAGTCAAACCCGAGACAGCGTTCCTGACCACGCTAATCATTCGTAGTCAACCCCCAGCGTCTGCAGGCCATGATGCAGGCAGCGGGCATCCAACCGGGAGGTCAAGTAGCTCTGTCAGTCGCCCAGCGCAGTGTGCTCGGGAACCCCGGAGGTGCTACCGGAAACCTCGGCGGTGCAGCAACCGTACAGCGCCGAGGACGTAGCTTTTTCAAGCGACAGGTCCAAGCCGCAACTCCCCAGCAGGCTGGCGTTCCCCAGGGTCAAGCTGGAACACAGCAAGGCGGTGTTCCCCAGGGACAGGCCGGAACTCCTACCAACGGCAACAACCCCGTCGCGACCCAGCTCCTGCTCGCTCCGACTTTCACCCCCGTCCAGGCAAACCTCGTTCTTGACACCATCAACATGCGCGTTGCCTTTCCTGTGTCGGCCATTGATGGAGAGTACATCATCACCATGCAAACCGGAGGGGCTCAGGCACAAGCTCCAGAAGCGGCTCCTCAGCAAGGTCAGGCACCGCCTACTCCCGAAGGTCAGGGTCAGCGACCCGCAACTCCTGAAGGTCAAGGTCAGCGACCTGCGACTCCTGAAGGTCAAGGTCAGCAACCCGCAACTCCTGAAGGCCAAGCGCCCACTCCCGAACGCGAGCAGCCCGCTGGTGAGACTGCCGCTGGTGCTACTCCCGCTGGAGAAGCTCGTCCCGCCGAAGGCCAGGCCCCCGCACTCGAAGGCGCAGCTGGAAACGGCACTGCTCTTGCTGCCGAGAGTGCAACAAAGCCGGAAGGCGAGGCCGCCAATGCCACCGCTCCTGCACTGGAGGCCGAGCAGAAGCCTGAGGGTGAGAAGAAGGCTGAGCGCCGCCAGGAGAACAAGGAACCCGCTATCGGTGACACGGCACCCCAGGGCTCAGTCTACATCACCATGAAGGAGGTCAACCAGATGGTCAGTCTTATGCAGTGGGGTGGTCAGGCTCCCATCAGCGAGATGATGACGGAGTATGTGAAGGCGAATAATGCGTCGAGCACGAACTAGAGGGAGACTGCAAGTATTCAACACCAATTTCGATCCTCGGGTTGTGGCGTCGATGGCACATGTTTATAGACTGCAAAAAGAGGCTGTTGATGTTACGTTTGTTCCCTGTCGCGCGGAATCTCTGTCGGAATAGATCCCCCGAGATACCTTTGGTATACGCTCTGTTTCCTGTTGCCTAATTTCGTTCTCATCGTACATATACATACATACATACATGGAAACCTTGAGCATGCGCTCGGCTTCTCTACCTCTTCTCGTCCGATCTCCACTTTCACTGTAGCCGTTTTGTTGTATGCATGGGCACTGAGAGCACTTACTTTAGAGGATTGTATGGCGTCACTTAGAAGTACATACGCATTAGCTGACTATCAAGCTGCGGTCCGGAAAGGCAGTCGCGACCATGCCCACAACGCGTTCGCACGCGATCACGTTCACCACATCACCTCACTCCAACTCATTGCTGCCATCACCTTTGTCCCCAACCCGTCGCCTCTCACATTCCGCTGCAATAAAACACTAACACCATGGTGGATTATACAGATATCGATCAAGAGATGGACCACTACGCTCGAAAGCGTCCACGCCTCCTACGACCGCCCCGCGGACTCCCTCAAAGGGCTCCGCAGTCGACGCGACAAGCCCCACGAGAGGTTCATTCACTTCCGCTCAAGCCAAAAACTTTATTTGCATCATGGAGTCCACATGCTGAGGCTGTGAAACCTTTGAGAAGGGCTGCTGGGGTGATGGGGAGCGATGAGGGTATGTTGTTAGCTCCTCTCTTCCGCTGCTTTGTCTCTAGGGGTGTCATAAATACTAACGCTCTTGTGCTCAGTCTCTCCGGCGGTTTCGCGTAGAGATGGCTCAGTGAAGCTGGGATTGACCGCCGACAGTAATGCAGCACAAGCTACCAACTCAGAGACGGTAAAGCCTTTCCAGGCTTTTTCCGTAGAGGAGCGAATGCAGGGACTTCATCTCGTTGCCGACAAGGTTCATTCCAGCATCGATGAGAAGGACAAGGGTGAGTTCAAGGATGTGAAGGCAGGTACGTGAAGGCACACCTCCACCGTAAGTGAGTGTGAGCCAGCAGCTAAACAGCGATAGTAGATCCTGCGACTGCCTTTCCTACCCAGAAGAAAGCTTCAGAATCGCCGAGCTATGCACATTCAAGTTCATCTCCCGCGTTCCAGCCGGCGAGCCTTCAAATGCCACTGCCTGCTTGCGTTCCCGGATCAGGATCTCTCCATCAGTCAGCAGCTGTCCCGCACCCTGCATCTCTTCCTCGAACGAGCAACCCGCAAGCTTTCAGTCAAATGTCCATCACGGTCCCTCATCTAGAGTTTCCCGCGAGCGAGAGCGTCCGGAATGCGGGACCTGTCATGTCAGTCTCCGTGAACATCACACTACAGCTCCGGACGGACACTGAGAAGAAGAACTAACGAATAGATCATGGAAGTGCAGAGGAAGCGTGGAGAGGGGCTGTGGGCTTGTGCAGCAAGCGTTCGCAGCGATGAACGCTTGCTACGGAATTAGGACGGCTCTCGGATAAAGGGGCCGCAAGGGCTGACTCTTTCTATGTTTACTGTATCTGAACGAAAGGCCATGTCGTCTACGGACCAGAGCATGCAAGATCTAAGCGGTCTAGTACGAATATGTCCGGCGCTTCTGAGAACGGGTATGTCTTGGATGGAACACCATGAGCAAGAGTGTTTTAGTCGGAGTGTCTTCTCAGTCCTGCATCGTCAGTGTTTTTGGGTGGGGTGCACGAGCGACAATTCACGCGTGAAATCTTGTAATCTTCAAATGTTGGATTGCCAGCGCCCCTTCTGTGCGGCGTCTATAAAATACAGCCAGCCCATGAAATCGCTGTCCATGCTCCAGCAGAGCTTCATATGCTGCAACCCAGACGCCCGAACCATGCATTTTGCGGGCTCGTCGAGCTACTAAGCTCACGCCCCTACTCTGCTTGCCTCGCTCTTTCCACAGCCAGCTGCCGCCTGCATCCCCACAAGCAGCCCCCCTTCTAAAATGGATCGAGCAAAAATCGAGAAAACCACGTTCACTTCGCCACAGCCGCGCTGAGGACCTGTGTCCTGAAGAAACCGCCCTTTGTCCTCTCAATGACCTGCTGGTAGACAGACTGAGGTGGGTGGTTCATAACCACGGTTCCGGCCTGGTAATCGATCTTCGCATCGACGCGCGTATCCCGGATGAGGTTGACAATCCACTTCTCACCCTCGTCTTGGGAAAGTCCGAGACGGGTTGAGAGATCCCTAACAAATATTAGCACTTCTGGTCATCTGCTGTGGGATCGTGGTGGGACTCACTTGATGTCGATCCGTTGATGAATCTTGCAGTAGCTCTCCGAGATGAGATGACGCGCTGCGTCCACAAACTGGTCGGCGTGGCCCAACAAGAAAAAGTCGTTCTTGAGGATCTCCTCGCTTTCAATCAACTTCTTCTGCGCCTCCTCAAAGTCGAAGTCAATGTAAAGGGCCTTGATGAAGTCGGTCACAGGATCGCTGTACTCGTATCCCTCCTGGCGCACAATGCGGATCAGGTCCTTGAATTGCTTCTGGTATGGGTTCGAGTTGCGACCACGGTTTCGCGCGGTGATGACAGCGGCAGCGAGGTAGCGCAGGATCCAGGGGCAGCTGGTCTGAATTGTGTTGATGTATGCGGGGCTGAAGAAGGTATCGGTAATCTTCTCGCGAGTGGGTTCGTGGTTGAAGAGCGGGAAGAGCGACCAGTGGATCAGCCATGTGCGTGCGTGCAGCTGTGCCAGTGGTGTGTTGCTCAGACGGCCGTCAATGTGCTCCTGGACCTTGCTGATTTCATCAACCGCAGACTCCCAGTTTACCGAGAGAATCTCGCATGCCATCTTGCCCCAGGTTGCTTCGCGCTCCTTGTCGTTGTCCGTGGTCTGTCCCAATATTAGCATCTCCACGAGGGAAAAGTGAGGACTTTCAGGCGCCATACCAACATGCGAAACCGCAGTAAGATCTCAGCGGCGTGCGGGTAGACGCCGCAGCTGTACTGGAACTGTCCAAACTCGTAAAGCTGGCTGACCATCTCCGGTGTGATGCCGTGTTCCTTCTCCAAGAAAGCCAAGTTCTGCACCTTGTCGCTGCGCAGGTTCGAGAGCACATTCTCGTCGTCGAGCACGTCCAGAATTTTGGCCGTCTGCTCCTCCAACTGAACTCGTCGCTGCACAACCTGCTCCTTCTTCTGCCTGTATTCCTCGGGGATGTCGTCCAGATCGTGCACCTCTTGGTATAGCTGGCCCACGTAGTCGGTCATGTTGGTGGGCTTGAGGAGCTCGAGCGCGACCTTCTTCTGCTCGAGGGAAGGCTCTTCATCGTCGGGGTTGAAGCTGATGAGCGGGTAGATGAGGTGGCGGTCGAGGTGGGCCATGAGCTTGGGCAGCAGGTTGTACTTTTCGGCGATGCTGTCGCCAGCCGTTGTGGAGGCCGCCATGCTGGGCAGTATGCGGGGGGTTGTACGGAGGGGAGAAGCGCGGGTGGGAGGTCGCGAAGTCGTTGTTGCTGGTGGGGCAGGGAATTTGACTCTGCGTGCGGAAGCGACGTCTTTTGGTGGTCCGTGCGCCGTAACTTTTTGGGAGCTGCGACCGCGTTGACGGCAGCGCATCCATCTTCAATTGACCATTCTAGCTTTCGTTTCGCTTTCGTATTCTCCCACTGCTTGCTTCATGATGCCGCGAATCCAGCCACTGCTTCCTCTCCTGCGGCCGTTGTCCGCTCCTCGTCGCGCAGCATGCCAGCACCTCTTCCGCTTCTCCACCGCAGCGAGACTGCGCGTTGACCGTACGTAGAACATCTGGCATGATACCAACCCCATTCTCATGTATCGCAGAGCCAGTGACACCCGTTTCGAGCGCTCCGCCTCCTCCCCCAGCCGCAACCCCGTCCGAAGTCTCCAACCCGTCCCCTGAAGCTCCCTCGCCCGCCCGCGCCGCCGACCTTGCAGCAGCCGAAGCCGCGACCGACGCCGACAGCGCGCAGTCTCCTGCCTCGCACCCCGTCCTCCCTTCGAAGCGTCCACAATCCGATAGTCCCAAGAAGACGGCGACAGCGAACCGAACTTCTACTACGAAAGCATCGAACCCCTTCGCAGCATCCTCAAAGGCGGCGAAATTCCCAAAATCCAGCGCTCCCACACTGCCCCAGATAAAACTTCCGCCCCCGAAATTTCACGTTGCGCGCTCCTCCAGCAAGAACCTGCCCATCTACACCGACTTTAAGCGTGGTGGAAATCTGCACTTGACGACGATACGGAAGATCACTGGCGACTTGACTGCGCTCAGGGATGAGCTGAGGGTGTTTTTGAACAAGAAGAACGAGGATGTCAAGATCAACAGCTTGACGCAGCATGTTGTGGTGAAGGTAGGTTGGGCGTGATAGTCATGATGGGTAGGAAGAATGCTAACAGATCCCAGGGTCACCACGTACCGGAGATAACGGAATTCTTGACTGCTAGGGGTATGTAAGAGTACGCAGGGCGGGCGCGAACAATAGCATTTAAGAGATAGTCACGTTGTACATGTACTGTATCATATGTAAGAGCTAGAGAGGGACCTGTGCATAGAGCACACCATCGGAAGAACAGCATCGGACGAAATTTAGTTCATTGTTATTTGAAAACTGTAGTTTCTTGAAGACATAAGTGGGCTGAGCCCGTCCAAACTCCATCATGGACGATCAATTTGGAGAAGGCAGACAGCGGTCACCGAGAAGACCGCAGATGGATCACGATCTCCTTCTTCACCGAACCAACCCAGACCTTACAGAAGTAGCAAAGGCGACATCACTGTACAGTGTTAATTAAATCTTACCGCAAGTTGGAAAGTACTCACTTTGTGCCTCTGGCAAACTTCGTGCATGCAGCTCGAATCACCATAAACGCGGCGGCGGCTTCGCAATTGCTGCTTCATTGACCTCGCTCTCAGCCCCGTCGTCGAGATGACCCCCAGCTTGCTCAATAGCAGCATCCTCGCGAACGCCCAAGGCAGCAGCGCCATCTCTGTGACCCTTGCAGATGGGGCAGAAACGACACTGTGCAACGTCAGTCACGCCTCCTGTCAAATCTCGCCCCCAGTCGAACAAGTACTCACCTGTGTCTTCGAGCATACTCGGTGCAAACAGTTCGAGTTATCATGGCAGGCTGAAGTCTCCTTGGTACACTCTTGCGCGTAGCACTGCTGCAGCGGTGGTGGTGGCGGCATGTTGACGGCACCTCCAACCCCGACCTTGGTCTCATCACTGGACGTATTGGCGGGGATGGCGGCTGCGAGCGCGACGAAGAGGAGAGGGATGAGGACCTTCATGGTGTGGCGTGCTCTGGCTTTCGGCGTGGGTGTGTTTGGATGCGAGTGTGTTTGGTGGGTTGCAAGTGAGTAGTTTACGCAAAGTCGGTGTGAGGCAGGGAGCGTCGCGGCCGCTCTTTCCTTGCTCATGTTTAGGCACGCGGCTTCACTTTATTTACCTTTAGGTTCGATCTCCAAACGTACACCACCTCAACCCCAACTTCGGCCTCGACCTCGAACGCGAGCACGACCGCGACTTCAACTCCACGTCAACCCCAGCATGGACTCGGAATTCAACGCCAGTTGCCTCTCATCCCAAGCACTTTCCGACCTGCTGTACGCCGAGGACGTTGAGGACACTGAGATCGTCGAGGACGCTGATGTAGCTCACCCGAAACAGAGCAGGCACGAGACACCCAATATGGAGCCCGAGTCGCCTCCACTTCGCTTTCTCGATCTCCCACGGGAGCTGCGTGACTTAGTCTACGACTTTGCTCTGGTCGATGAGAAACCACAGCTCGACATCTTCCGGGTCAATCGGCAATTATACGAGGAGGCATCCTTGATCTTCTTCAGTCGGAACGAATTTGAGTTCCGCGACTTACCCGTTGCCCTCCAGGCCTTGAGCTCAAATCATGACGCTGTCAAGAACATTCGCCGCATTCGTTTGTACATATACGAGCAACCTCAAGACCATGATGACGGCCTTTACTATAACAAAGACGGAGCGTTCGGAAAGCTCTGCGATCTCTTTGCGACCAAAAGTCAGCTCCTCAAACTATTCCTGTATATCGATGACAGCGGGATTAACTCCACAACACCCCAAAATGCCGTCTTGACAAAGACGCAGTCTTACGCGATTCCACCCTGGGTCTACCACTTGACGCGCTTGGATCGGTTGCGGTCCCTGCATTTCATTTGGCACTGCTCTCTAGTGTCGTACTTTGGAACCATGCTTTCGGCAGCCAAGCTCATGCGCACAACCATGCTGCACAACGGAGCCACCATGTCCAATACACAAGGCATTCGTCTCTTCAGGCATCATCAAATGATTCAGAATGACAATGATGTATGCGGCATTCGCATACCTGTACGGAGCCTCCAACTCGAGATGAAATTTGACGACAACGGACATTCCAACTTCCATCATTACCGAAGGATCAGGATGCAACCTTATTGCTGGTGCATGGACTGCGGTCGGTTCGAGACAGAAGGGTTTTGCGAGTGTGGAGGGCCGTATCGGGACGAAGGGTGCGAAAGTTGTGAAATCGAATGTTGGAAACTTTGTGAGTGCGGGTCCAGTCGATATTATTGCGGCCTCTTCGACAAAGAAAACACGGTTCATCAGCTGTTTTCGAACGAGGGCGAGGCCACTCCTACCGCAGACAACGTTTGGAACAGTAAGAAGTGGGGTGGCAAGCCGTTCCAAGAGTACCTGCCCGCCGGTGCTACGGAAAAAGACTTCTTCAACGCCAAAGCCTGGACCAATGCCGAATGCCACCAAGTTGAGCTACCTCAGACCTGGGATGGGGATTACACGGGCAGCGACTTCGGGGATAACGATAGTATGTTCACGGTTCATGGTTGGAGCGACGAAGAGGAGACTGAGGTGGGCAACAACTGATGAGGAGACAGAGCCTTGTTGGCCATCCCAATTTGTGGTCATGGCAGACTGTCTTCAAGACTGCAATTGGTGGGAAAAGGGAGTGTGATTTTGCCAGATTCCGTCGTACCCGCGGCTAGGACACATCTTCCCACAGCGAACTCTACCTCTCTACCATACGGTTTCGGTTGCGACTTCACTACCCGACTTTGTGGTCCCAATTATCTCGGACATGTGGTCGTTGATGGGCAGCAAAAAGAGCTAGGGCTGTCTCTTATCGAATGCATTTCTTCGGTCTTGCTTGCTTTATGTACCTTCCAACTCAGTGGGCAGCAGGCTTGTAGAAGATCAGTCAGGGTTCCCGTTCTTCTGCATATTTTAACCCGCGTTGGTCTTCTGTTAACGCTCAGTCTCGGGGTTCTGCCGGGTTCGCAAGTCTTTAGGATGTGAAGTAGCCATAGGTCATGAGTATTTCAATGAAAAGGATTACAGGAATTCTATTAGTGATTTTGAAAAATGCTCTCGCTCATTGCCATGTTCTTCACACCCAACCACACAACACCTCCCCAGATCCATGATTGATGCACGCAAAAACGACACTCACCACCCCCATCACGCCGGCCTCCTCAAAGGATGCGCCTCAGTATTCAGAACCCACTCATCTAAGCTAATCACATCCTCCCTGGTAAACAGCAAATAGAAATACTTCAACGTCTCCGCCAACCAAAAACTCTCCATCTCATCTTGCAGCGCCGGACTCGTCCTAGTCACGTCGTCGATAGCCGAGTTGCCGAAATCGGCAGCGGTATGTGTGTTGACGGCTTGGAACATGGCCCAGCCGGCTTCGCGGTAGTACGGGTCGCCGGTTATGCGGTACATGTACCAGACGGATTCGATGGCTTCGGGGCTGCGGTGGGTGTTAGGTTGGGACTTGAGAGGAGAAAGCAGAGGAGAAAGCATAGGAGAAAGCAGAGGAGAAAGCATAGGAGAAAGCAGAGGAGAAAGCATAGGAGAAAGCAGAGGAGAAAGCATAGGAGAAAGCAGAGGAGAAAGCAGAGGAGAGAGGGGATGGGAAGATGATAGGAAAGGAGAGGCTTACCGGAGGATATAGCCGCGTGATTGGATTTTGCTGACGCCGATTGGGAGGCGTTCTTCTTGGATGCGGTTTTGGACGTAGTCTTTGTGTGAGAGGGGAGGTTTGGGCGAGTAGAAGGAGGGCATTTGGGGGAGTGTCGGGCTGGGTACGAGACTTTCTTCTTCTCCAGAAGGTTGGATTTTCGTCGGTGGTACTACCTCCGAGTTTGCCAATTCACCTTCTGAGTCTTGTGAAGGAATAATGTTGTACATGGGTGTTTCCTTTGGAGTAGCCTCTTTCTCCTCGGCATGCTGGGCGACGTGCGCAGGTGCTTTCTTTGGTGCTGGTCTTTCGGCCGGGTCCGGAACGACGGGTTCGGGCGCATCTTGTTCCTCAGAAGGGTCTGCCAGTTGGCGTTTGCTCAGGACATCATAGGTCGGTGTTGGTCGAGCCAGAGTTTGCGAAAGAGCATCTGCTACACCTGCGGGTGCAATTGGCGTGGCGGTGGGCGTGGGTGTTGCTGTAGCCCTTACGAGCTCTGCTTCATACCATGCGCTTGCGCTGGCCACTTGACTCTCATACGCGATCATCGCCTCCTTGTAGTACTGAAATCTTTGCTCTGCACGTGGATCTAGTACCTCAAAGTACTTGGTTTCGTTCCACGGGCAATGCTCGCGGCTGTCACACGGCACCGCGTCGAAAGCTTCCGGCATGATACCTGTGGCTGTCATGTTGTACGACCAAATGCATCCTTCAGTAAGCTTCTTCGCGATGACGAGATCGTCGGGGCGGTTGAACAGCTTAGCACCCATGCCGAACATGCCGCCAGCAAAGCAAGTCAGATGAGCATTCTCGGCCTGGAGATCACCAACGAGGGAGGAGTTTTCGGAAGAAGGCACGAAGAGTTTACCGGACATAAGGATGTCTTCGCCGTTGGGAAGCATGGGCCGGAAGAGGAGGTGCTTCTTCACAACTTCGATCGACTTTATGTACATGGTCTTGTACTTTTCGACTTGACCACCTAGAAGTAAGTACTGTTTGGGTAGGTATTCGTAGGTGGAGTCTGACATGCCGGCGAGCGTGTACTCTTCGGAGCCATAGTCGGATGACCGTGCAAAGCCTTGTTCCTCACACACGGGTCGGGTCTCGACGGGCTCCAGGTCGTTGACAGCGGATGTAGGTAAAGTGCCGTCTGCGGGAGGAGGGGTGACCTCAGCTGGAGACGCTTCGCTACCATCCATGTCAAGCTGACGCTTCTTGAGACCGGACGCTACTTCCCATAGGTTTGGCTTCTCAACTTCCGGTGTCCACGTTGGATTTATTCCATTAGGCGTTAGCACGACCGGCTCGGGCAAGTCGAGAGGTATGTATCTATTGCCACCCGGTGACAGCTTCTCGCCGTCCGTAGTTGTGGGAGTGTTCTGTGGCTTCTTCGCTAGAGGCGTCTCTTCGGTACTTGCTGAGTCTTCTGCTACAACCTCTTCTGCGTTACTGACCGGAAGTGGTTTTTGGAGAGGCTTGTTAAGCTCCGTCGTCCAATCGACCCTTTTGCAGCCCGATGCGTCCAGAAAAGTGGGCCACATGCCTGGCAACCTCGTCTTGTCCTGGAACTCCTCCAGGTTGTCTGTGATGCGTGCGACGGCGTCATACCACTTGGGTTCGCCCGTCAGCTGCGCAAGGCGAGTAAATTCCACGGATAGAGATCCAAGTTCAGCCAAAACCACGCGGTTACTGGCCCGATGCTGGTTCGCGGAGAAGGTCCTAGACATACATTAGTTGCGTTTCTGATTTTGGGACTATTAGACTCACGGTCGCCAATAAAAGTACGTCTCGGGCATCCGATTCGGCGTGTCAAAAGCGCTGATCAGGACCTCCGCAAGCTCAATTGCCTTGTCCAGCAAATTCGGGTACTTCTTCTCGCTGATATCGTATGCCGCGAGCAAGCCACCCAAATACCTGATCGTCGTCTCGAACAACGGAATATCCGGGCGCGTAGTTGTTGTAAAATCGATCTTGTCCACGGCTTTTGCAGCTTCCGCAAACTCCTCCTTGAGTCCCATTATCCACAGTGTATCGAGCGAGTCTACCAGCGTAGCTCCCCAGCCCGCAAATGGGTTCCTCGAATTGCCAGATACGGGCGACAATTCGTCCTTCAGCCACGCATGCTCCTTGTAACCCTTCCAAGACCGTTTTGCGACGTTTCGAATGATGTCTAGTTTGGACTCGCGCTCCGCTTGTTGAGATGGCGATTCTGCCTTGAAATTAAACTGTATCTTGGGCAGAGGCTTCGGTTTCCCGGAAGGCAGCTTGATGAGGGACGCGGTCGGCACCGGGTAACTCTCGCTGGCCTTCTGCCAATGTATAGCGGGCATCGACAACAACGCTTCGGCGTCTGTTTGCGCAGTATCATTCGACGTTCCGCCAGGGACGCCATGATAACTCGGGGGGATCGTATTCGGTGTCGGCTTCGCAACGGGTGTTGTCGGCGCTCGCGATGCGTCGGGCTGCTTGTCAACCGGACGGCTAACGAACGCGATTGGGGGTCGTGTCTGCTTTGGCTGGGGCGTCTTCGCCGCCGGTATATCGATCTCTAACTTCTTGGACTCCAGCGCGACCTGCGGTGTGGGCTCCCATTTTCCTTGTGGCGAATCTGCAATGTCACCCCTTCCTGGCTCTAGGTGTTGTGCCGCCTTGCCTCTCCATGACGAACTCGAGCTGCTGAAATTGTATAGCGCAATAACAGTAATGACGGCGAAAGCGAGGAACACGCGATATCTGCGCAGCCGGAACATGGTGACCGCCGGCGCGAGTCGCGTGCGCTGCGCGTGGAACGGCGGAGAGAGGAGGTAAGGGGCGGGCAGCCTCTACGATGTGGGCTCCATTTGATGGATCGGAGGAAGTGAAGAGCAAGGAGAACAACGTGGCGCAAGCGTCACGGCGGGGAGCAATAAGGAGGCTAGATGGTGCAGGAGTGGGACACCTTCCACGGCCTTGGCTTCCCGAGGAGCCCATGCTTCAGCACACGTCGGGCGGGTATGTTCCTCACCGCGGGTCTGGGAACTTGCTCTCATCCAAAGCCGATTACTGTATGATGTTTCTAGGGACAACATGATGGATTCATGTAATGTGTGCATCATGTACTTTCACATCAGATGTTCCAGTCTTCACGATGGACTATCCCTCCCCACTTGAAGTTCATGGTTGGACTAGTGACTTATTGTAGTTTAGCGGATCCGCATGGCATTTAAGCTTAAATGCGACCCTGGCTAATTAGGGGTCAGACTGATGTTGGGGTAATTCGGTATATTAATCCACAAGCCGACTGATACTGTACATCGCCTGCATTCCGACATCCCAAGACGTGCATGTGACCCCGCACGTACCCAGCCGGAGCCTTCGCGTCAGGTGTCCAGCTTTCGACTTGTTAGATCTACCTGCCGTCACTACAGCCCGCCATTTCCTCACTGCTCTTCGCCGCCTGGTCCTGATTGCCGTCCCTGGTGGATGAGTTAGGTCATGTTGATTTCGTACATTCCAATCACTACTTACCATTTGTCGTGCCTTGAGCATCTCGTCGCATAGGAGCAAATTGGACGCAATACCGGTGCTAGATGCAATGGCGTTGCGAAGTACCCGGAACGAATCATATACGCCCGTCTGCAGAGGGTCCATAGCTTCTCCAGTGGATAGGTCTAGCCCAACAACGTTGCCTTCGGCGTATTCGTCTTGGAGTGCAGCCACTACGAGTCTGTTAGCTACACAAAGCCTCCTCGCCTTGATCGATTAGACTTACGCGAATCTTGGATGTCGTGTCCCGAATTTGCTGCGAGTGTCTTTGGAATGACGAGCAGTGCATCAGCGAATGCTGTAACGCCCCACTTCGCCTTTCCTTTCACGGTCTTGCGGAAGCTCTCGCTTGAGAGGTGAGCAGCACAAGCGATGTGGAAGGCACCTCCACCAGGTACCACGCTCTTGTCCACAATCATGTTGTAGACACTTCGCAGGCCATCGCGAACGGCGTCCTTGATTTGGGTGATTGTGTGCGAATTTGGTCCCTTGATCAACAGTGTCACAGACTTGGCTTCCTTGACGTCCTCCTACGAAGCATTAGCGGTGTTCAGTAGCAACGAATGTTGACTTACGATAAAGGTGTACTTCTCCTCGCCCAACTGGTGCTCGTACACGAGACCGGCCCAGCCAAGAACATCCGGCGTCAGATCATCTACGCTGTTCTGAGCAGTCCCGCCGCAAATGAGCTGCAGACGCTCCATGTTCCTCCTCTTCGCTCTCCTGAGTGCGAATATGCCATTCTTCACCAAGACATCGAGACTCAGCGGATCGATACCCTTCTGGTTTATTATCACGAAGCCTTTCTTCGGGTCGTTGCCGCACACCTCCTTCTTCAGCTCGACAATCTTCCTTAGCTTCTCATCCACGAACCGACGCTCGCTCTCGACCAACTTCTCCCTCTGCTCCGCGCTTGAGTAGTAGAAACCTGAGTTGATCTCCGACTTTTCATACTCCAGACTGACGTTGAGTGTGAGGATGTAGGCATTCTCGACCCGCTTCGGCATGTCTGGGTGTCTAGCACCGTGGTCAAGGGCGAGGCCACGGATGAGCTGTGTGTCGGCAGCAGTCCGGTGCTGCATCGTCATGATCTCAACCATGTGGAGATCGGGCTTTACGTCCGGCTGGTAGATGGCGAGGACAGCATCGACGATATCGGGAGTGAGTTGCTCGGCAAGACTGCTATCCAGCTTCGTCGATAATGACGTCCGTGCCACGGAAATCAGCAGTTCGCGGTCGACTTCCTTGTTCAGCTTGAACTGGTCAAGAAACTTGAGCGCCTCCGTCTTCGCAATCTCGTAGCCATCTGTTATTATCCGCGGGTGGAGCCCCTCGGAGATGTATCGGTCTGCTTGCTTGAGGAGCTCGCCCACCATCAACACAACTGATGTGGTACCGTCTCCGGTGATTTCGTCCTGTGCGGTGGCGGCTCGGGCGATCATGACCTGTTGTATCTGAGTATTCGTAGGTTATAACGCTTCGGCGGTTACATACGGCGGTGGGATTCTGGATTTGCTTGGGGAGTGTTAGTATGTACAGCGATGTGAGATTGGAACAATACACACCATCTCCTTCAACAACACACTTCCGTCCTTGGTGAGCTTGATCTGCACCACAGCGTTAGACTAACGAGTCCGAGTATTACAGGGCTGCAAACATACTCCGCCGGCGCCATCGACCAACCTATAGGAATGTCAGCGCCATCGTTATGTTAGGAGGGGCAAGCTCACATCTTCAAGGTACCGCGGGGTCCTAAGTTCGAGGCCAAAACCTAAAATGGGGTCAGAACGGTCGCGCTTTGGAAACTTTGGTATGGTCGCATACACCCTGCAGGCCCTCTCCCGCTGAAATGTTCACCTGGAGAGCTTCCCCGCGGCGCTGTTTACTCATTAGCTATGCTTCGAAAGCTCGGAACGGCTATAACGGACCCTCGACTCGGCCTTCGGGTTGAGAAGCTGTGCGGCCGACATGATGGTGGACTATCTATTTCGGGTATATCGAGTGCAAAAGAGAAACTAAAGCGCGGATGTAGAAGAAGTCTACTGCTTGTTTTCGTGTATGCCTGTCGCGTCTGAATTTCTCCGGGCAAACGATGATCCGTCGGTCTTGGCACTCGAACTTTTCCTTTGCAGCTCCCACATTTGCGCAGCTCTCCGTCGTGAACATCCACGCCAATTCCCTGCACCAATACTGCAGAATAAACCAAGCCTGAATATACCGATATTCGGGCTCCGCGACAGCCATCATGTCTGTCGATTACCTTCTCCACGAAAACCCGGTTGGGTATGCGGTACGTACTCGAGCTGCGCATAGAGCTGTCCCACAGCGCCTTCATTGCAACGGCATTGCCGCTTCAAGACGGCTCTCTGGATGTGGATTACTCGGCACTGGACCTGCACTCGACTGCTTGTTCGGATGCGCTTATTATGCAAGAACAAATTGCTAACGATGCCCTTCTAGGTCTTCAAAGTCGTGCACCAGCCAGACACCATTGGCAACCGCTTGAAGGAAGTGCAGGCCGCCGCGCAGGATCTAGACAAATTTGGCAAGACCGTCGAGCTCGTGGGCCTGTCGCCATTCCAGGGTACAAGCGATGCGCTACAGGAGATCAACGATGTCAGCGAGGGTATCATGAGCGATTTCCTTCAGGCAACTCTTGAGACGAACCTTCCCAAGTCCAGCAAGAAGAAGGGTATCACTCTGGGTGTCTGGGAGAAGAACCTCGCTGGTAGCATCAAGGCCGCATTCCCCAACTTGTCGTGCGAAACAGGAGATACCAACCCAGTCGTGGGCGATCTTCTACGTGGACTCCGCGAGCACGGCCAGAAGTTGATCAAGAAGCTGCAGCCCGGTGACCTTGAGCGATCTATTGTACGTTACAGCCGCCGAACAATCTCCACGAGCAGTACTAACATCATCACAGCTTGGTCTAGGACACGCCTACTCCCGTGCTAAAGTCAAGTTCTCGGTTCAGAAGCACGATAACCACATCATCCGTATGTCTTTTGCCGTATCAACAGTTAGAACACCGGCTAATCTTGCACAGAGAGCATTGCTACTCTTGACCAGATTGACAAGGATGTCAACACCTTTGCCATGAAATTGCGAGAGCAGTATGGCTGGCATTTCCCCGAGTTGAGCAAGATTGTCGCCAACAACGACCAATATGCCAAGGTCGCTCTCCACATTGGAGACAAGACCCGTCTGACCGACGATGACCTGCATGATCTCGCCGCTATCGTAGATGATGATGAAGGTGTAGCGCAAGCCGTCATCAAAGCGGCACGCACCTCCATGGGACGCGATCTGTCTGAAGCTGACATGGTCATTGTCATGGCCTTTGCGAAACGGACTTCCTCATTGGCTGCTTACCGCAAGCAGTTGAGCGGTTACCTCTCCCACCGCATGAGCACTGTTGCTCCCAATCTGGCAGCGCTTATCGGCGACACCGTGGGAGCTCGGCTCATCTCCAAGGCCGGTTCGTTGACCAACCTCTCCAAGTACCCTGCCTCTACTGTACAGATTCTCGGCGCGGAGAAGGCTCTGTTCCGTGCTTTGAAGACAAAGGGAAACACGCCCAAGTACGGTCTCATCTACCACTCCTCCTTCATTGGCAGGACGGGCGCCAAATCCAAGGGCAGAATATCCCGCTTCTTGGCCAACAAGTGCTCCATTGCTTCCAGGATTGACAACTTCTCCGATTCACCGACGTCGAAGTTCGGCGAGGCTCTGAAGCGTCAAGTCGACGAAAGGATAGAGTTCTACGCTTCCGGTGCGACACCGACGAAGAACTCGACCGTCATGAACGCGGCTGTGGAAGAGGTCTTGGCCGACACCAACGACGAGGATCCTACTGCGCATGCCGCTGAAGACGTAGTCATGGCCGATGGCATCACCGCCAAGGCTACCGAGCAGGCGGTGCGCAAGTCGAAGAAGGACAAGAAGGAGAAGAAGTCCAAGCACGCCGAAGCTGACGCGGAGGCCGACGCGGAAGCGACAAGCGAGAAGAAGTCCAAGAAGGACAAGAAGAGGAAGCATGGCGACGAGGAGGATGGTGAGAGCAAGAAAAAGAAGAAGAAGAGCAAGGCGTAGACGGGCTTTGCAGCTCACGAGCCACGCTTTCTTTTCTTAGTATCCTGCATCCTTGTTGGTAGGCGAATCGGCGTTCTTGGTGGGGTGGTGTTACCCAGCGTTCCTAGCGCAGTGGGGCGACGTTTTCTTCGGACGTTTCACATGTCACGTTGGCGGCGTTGTGAGATTTGGGCCTGCAATATCTAAAATGGGCTGCGCATGTAATCCTCACACGTACTTATACTGAATTACCATTTTCCGAGCATCCGAGTGTGTTGATTATGGCTGCGATGTGAGGTCTCCATGTGGTTCGTGCTGTTGCAGCCGGATCGATGTCACCCGCATTTATGTGTTTCAGGTCGCATCCGGCACGCGTTCCAGACGGCCCATGTGTAACTCTATCCAAGGGGCGACCTTTCGGACTGCACCCCTGTGGTCAGCTGAGAGCCGATCCAATGCTCGTGCGGTAGATTAGTTTTGCTGATCAGCTGTATGATGCGAGAAACAGATGGTGACTAATTCCAGGGTGCTGCAAGCGGTCAGTACACTTGGGCACTACTTAGGCATAGGTAGCTTGTTCCAACAGGCACACTTCGAGATTGCAACGTCCAACACGGCTGAGCAAACACCAAACATGGCACGCGCTGGAAGACGCTTCGTTCGGAGATATTCGAGGTAGATTGTCGTGCAGCCGCTTCGGGCGCATGCAGCTGTTTCTGTTGGCTTGCAGCGATGGCACTGACCAGGTTGAGCGCCACATGTTCCGCGAATGGACGGAATCGAATTACGAGATGACCACTACCGTCGACCACCTGGCTAAAGACGAGACGCCTGTCGCTACTATGCATTGGGCAGAGGCCTACAAGACGGGCGTGGCAGGCCGTCAGGCCTTGACGGACGACACACTGGCCAGCGAATCAGAAAAAGCACGTCGACATCAGGCGGCTATGCGGTTCGCGGTTGTGACAGTCCGAAGTGGCTAGAGCGGAAATGACCATGGACATGTTGGATGGGCAAGACACGCCCATCTCGCTGCTTGAGCATACCCGGAACGTGTGACCTGACCAGAGCGATCTCCTGTGCACGGCAGCTGCAGCCTCATGAAAGAATGGAAAGCTGCCAATCTTCTGGCGCGGTTTGCATCGTCAAGTGTCAAGGTTTCAGACGCGCTGTCTAGCACGTAGTCCAGACTGGCTCACGCAACTCGGGCGTCTTCTCAGGGCAGCTCCAGGGCAGTCTCCCCCGGGTTGCTGGCAGCGTGAAAGCCCCAGCGTACGCTCCATTTTCTCGTCGTAACCGTACCGTCGCCGTTGCCCGTGCTTTTAACTGGCCGCGCCGAATGTCCCAAGTCAGTCGTCGCCCTTTATACCAGAGACCCCCTCAGCACTCGGACACGTCGACTCTTTTCTCTTTTCCACTCTCCTTTGCGTGCCATTCTCTCCTGTTGCCACCATTCATCCATCGATACCGCATCCCCTGCCGCCGCCGCCATCGGAATTCTCGCTGGGGAAGCAGCAGCGTGCCCGTCCCCGTGCAGACGTCCCCATTTGCCTTGTCGGCCGCAGAGCGCCCGGCGTGCACCTCGACTTTCGTGTTCTCGACAGCGCTCCTCGCAGGGCGCACGACACGGGCTTTGGTGTTGAGTTTGCCAACCCGCCCGACCGGCCGCCCGCGCCCACGCATTCAATTGAGCAAACCGTGCCGCCCGTAATAGCCCTCGATCCCTAGATTCCATTTCCGGGTTGATTTTCCTTTCTACCTGTATATTCTCCTGTAGACTTCTCTCGGCGCGCTGCAGGGCCTCTGCGCGGTGCATAATTCCCGTGTTCTCCAGCCATGGATACTGGCGAAGCTGGTTCCTCGCCTGGCAGCTTGAGCTCCCCGCCCCATTCGCCTGAGCAAAGCACGCCAAACAATTCCACGATCCGCGTCGCGACAGGCGGCGTTGGTGTTGCAACCACGCCCACCCCAGGATCCGCAACCTCCACACCACGGTTGACTCAGTCCGGTGCCGTTCGCAAGAAGCCTGGGCCCAAGCCCAAACCCAAGGACCCAAATGAAGAGAAAAAGTCGAGGAGGCCGCGCAAGACTGCTGAGCCGAAAGACCCATCTGTTGCACCTGCACCACGGAAGAAGAGAGGAAAGGCCTCCATGGAGCCACAGGCAGCATCGCCCGCGCCCGCGCCCGTGCCCGCACCCGCACCCGCACCCGCACCTGCATCCGCACCTGTAGAGGAGAAGCCAATTCCGGCGCAGCAGCAGCAGCCCGCACCACAAACAAGACCCGCCGAGCTGGTGTCGGTACTCCAACCAGAGCAGCCGCCGCCCGTGGCGCAGACTCCACGCCTCAACCCAGAACCTCTCCACGGGAACCCCAACCTTTCACACATCAGTGCCGCCCCTGCAACACCCAGACCCGCCAGCTCAGGGCAGCGCTATGATCCCATCCGCGGAGGTCTCTTCGAAACGAAACCCCCAAGTGCAGCCACCGTGCCCCCTCCCATCTCGCCGCCCCTCAACCGCGCCAGCGCATCACCATCCATCAGGAGTCTGATCGATCCGCCGTCCGCTGCCAATTCGACATACCCGCAGGCTGTTAGGCTGCAGCAGCAGGCTTCCGTCACGTCTGCACCCGTGTCGCCCGCGGCAATGGCGACACGTCCTGGACCGCCCCTTCCGCTCCACGACAACCAACAACAGCAACCACCACCACCACCGCCCCGCCCGACCGTCCCACTTGGCCCAGCCCCCATGGAAATCGACTCAGACGTCGCTCCCAAGACGTCTGTCCCGATGAAGAAGACGAATTCTACACCGTCAAATTCCAACGCCCCAACCCCACCTGTCAAAGCTGCCCGCCAAAAAGAAGCACCACCCCCACTGCCAACCGGAAGCGGCCTACTGTCAGGAACTCCATTTGGACCTTCAGTCAACCCGAACGGCTCTACCGAACCGCAAGGCGTCAATATCTACCTCACCTTCCCGCTCAAGGGTCGTGAGAACGTCACCATCAACTTCGCTCAGGAGGTGGAGAAGAAGTATGGCTTCGCTGCCCTGCACCCTCGTATAGCAGCTCGCCGTGAGCGCCAGCGACAGATCACAGCCGCAGGTGCCGCACTAGAAAAGGCGGCCGGCATCAACTCCGGCGACGACATGTCTGTGGACCTGTCTGACAACGAGAGCAACCAGGGCGGTACTGGTGTGGACGAGGACGGCTCCGCTACCAACGGCGCCAAGAAGAAGCGAAAGAGGAAACAGGAGGATTACGACAAAGAGGATGATTTCATCGACGACACCGAGCTCGCGTGGGAGCAGCAGGCGCTCATGGCCAAGGACGGCTTCTTCGTATACAGCGGCCCTCTTGTCACCGAGGAGAAGCCTGCTGTCGAGAGGTATGTACCAGGACTCTCGTTCTTCTTACATCTACTGACATCAAGACAGAGCCGATGGAACTGTACGGCGTGGACGCGGACGAGGTCGCGGTGGCAGTACCCGAGGCGAGGCATCCGGTCGAGGCAGAGGACGTGGCGGAGGCCCAGGTTCGCGTGGTGGCCAAACCGTCCGCAAGCCGCGTGTGACCAAAGCTGATCGTGCCATGATGGAGCAGGAAAAGCACGAGCGTGAGAAGATGGCCCACAACATGAACATCGCAGCGAAGACACCTGTTCCTGGTCCCAATCTCGTTGGCGTCGGCACGTTGTAAAGCTGGCCACGAGTATGTTTTGCGATGTTCGAAGTTTCTGTATTAGATGCATGCATTTGTACGATATGTGCAGCGGGTGTTTATTGGCGGTCTTTTGTTATTGTTGTGGAGTCTCGGGTTCATTCGGCGAGGCCGAGGCATGGGGCGTCTCTGGCCTTCAGCGCTGGGTGCTGTTTATTCGTGTCGAGTGTGTTCTAGTCGAACAACACTCCAGCTTTACAAATCATAGACCCTTTGACTTTTTCCTGTCGAGTCCTTGCTCGGTGTGCAACTGTATTCCGTGCAGAGTCAGACATGACCTCGGCGCAGTATATGGGTCATTTCAAGGTGCCATGATCCATTGCGCTGCGTAATATCGGTATGTCTAAACGCGTTCTGGGTTGTAGAACAAGGCGGAAAATGTGAAAAGCTAATACGACTGGCGTACTGCGGTCCGAGCTACCTTCACCTGCTCGCTCTTACCTCTAAAGCTGGCCGTTACCCGGCAGCTACCTGACAACACAACACCACATGGGTACGCAAGCCACACTTACCTTCCTCACTCACTCTTTCTAAAACTACCCTCGACGTCCCGTCAGCAACTATACTAGCAAGCGGCCGTTGGTGCATGACTACCGAGTGCACAGAGGTGAGTTCACTGCGGCGTGGGGATGCCTTTACAAAATCCTTTGCTCAAAAACTTACGCGGAATTCTAGCAATTGCAATACGATATTCTAGAAGCAATATGAGTGGCATTTGCGGCGGCAGTTCCAAGGCCCATTGGAACGCGCTACTCACGGAGAGGTCGAAGAAGTTTTATGACGGAACGTACGAATGGGACGGGGTAGATGGCTACTGGGATGAACAGCGAGGTGAGACAGGCAACCGTATCCATATCATATGCTAACTTACAAAACGCAGTCTACCACAGGTTCAACGACGACAATGATCCCGAAGGACGACCGCCAACACCTCGACCTGTATCACCCCTAAGGGACTATGCCGAAGACGACGTCGCCGACTCACCCGACACCATATTCGATACCAGCACCCCCAAATCGAACCAGAGCCCGGAGTTCGTACGAGATCGACTAGTGAGCATCGACCCTCTCTTCTCGCAAGCTGCCCTCCAGCATACGAAAGACAAAGTCATTATGCATTTCAAGGGCAAGACTTATCAACCGACTATTCTGCACAAGGATCTTTACGCTGGACATGTCGATCGGGAGCGGCTTATTGGACGGGTGGAAGGCGCTCTGGTGGGGCAGTGGGCGGAGCAGACGGGTCTGGGGTTAAGGGAGTGCTATAAGCTTTGTGGGATCCCGGATAAGGAGGCGGTGGATGCGGGCCATGCGATCAAGGGCTGGAACAAGAAGAAGGTGCATCTGCGGGGAGGTACGAGAGCAGTGTGGTCGAGGAGAAGAAGGGTTTGCTAACGGTGTTTGCTAGGTGAAGGAGACGAGGACGAGAGAAGAGGCTTGAGCGATGCTGTCCTTTCAGAGTGCCCTTCGGACTTGTCAGAGTGGGACGTCAATGATAAGGTACTGGGACCGAAGTTTTGAACATGATGCTGGCTAATACCTCGTAGGCAGTGAAAAAGCAGGGTGTCCGACCTGAGTGCAGGCCCAGCCCGAAACGCAAGGATATTGAGGACTTCCACAATGAGCAACAAGTCAACAACAAAGGCAAAAAAGGTATTGCTAGAGTCGTAGTCAGGGATCGAGGGAGCAGTTGCGATTCAGGAATCGGTACGTGACTCTAGGGTACAAGCTGCGTCGTGATCGCGACGCAGCAAATTGGACTTCAGTCTGCGACAATAGCCACTGATATCCCTCTGGAGCATTTTTGCTGACTTCGTACCCCTAATTTTAGGTATATCGACGAGGAGGCGATCCGCTCGGCATCTGAAGACTGGTCCTACAGGGAAATGAGAATTGATGGGCTGGATCGACTGCAGGCTGGGGTCTCTCGGCCTCAAAGTGCATATTCGGACGGACCTTTATGGCCTGTTCTGCTCGTCGCGTGTCCGCGAGTAGTCTGGTCTAGCTTGGCCTTGGAGTCCTGACCAGGATTGATGGCATAGGAAGGATGGGAGCGGAGCTCGGATATGAGCTGTGATATGGATCTCTCCGAAAGGGGCATGGGAACATCTTGGGCCGGTTACAAGGCCGACTCGTGATCTTCATGGACACTGAAAATACGGCTCTTCGAAGAGAACAAAGCTTCTCTTATATTCCTACAAATATTGGAGCCCACGGGTTCATCAACGATCCAACGCCATTCCCAATATGCCTATACATTCCATGCTAATTGTCCATCTTTTACACTATCATACACGCCGCACCACCTCAACCTCTACCTCCACCTAATCTTCATCTTCCACTCATCCAGCTTCGCACTCCACCAGCTCTTCCCCGGCGCCCTCTCAATCTCCTCCATCAAGCGATCATAATACTCCGGATTCGACGTCGGCTTCAGCGCGCCCGGTGAAAGAGGGTATTTCTTCGCATACCGGTTCTCGAGGAGTGAGAAGAGGGCGTTGATCTGTGCAGACTCCTCCTGGGGCGTCGCTTTGAGTGGTGCGACAGTTTCGGTGGTGGTAGGGACGGATTTGGAGTTTGTGGGTTCGCGGGGTGGAGAGACGGGTTGGACGCCGTATGGTGTTGCGCGTCGCTCAATTGCGCGGGTGAAGGGGAGGTTGGGGCGGAGAGCGTCCTTGGGCCAGAGGGAGAGGACGCGCGTGTAGTGTTTTGCTATTGTCTTTGGAGGACAACATTAGTGATCATTGACGTGGACAAGGCAGCGTGAATGGAAACTTACAGAAGTCGCCATGTTTGTGATGTGAAGGTGCAGTGCGCAAATGTTCGTCCGCGCTGCTATGACCCCAGATCGATAGCCCCAATAAATCGATGATGCTAGCGAATAACCGCGCCGTTGGGACCCGGGACGTGGCGTGTCGATCACGTGCAGCGTGGCTGAGCCCTGGAACCGCCGAGAAGGGAAGGGGACGGACATGCTTGCGAAACCGAACAGTGACCAACCGCCCATCAGCGCCTGACTGGACCCAACTCCGACACGAAATCCCCGTTCCCTTCCTTCCTTCGCAACCTACCCTACTACAATCCACCTCTACCTTCCGTCTTCCTTTCGTCACCGTTGCTCCGTTGCACCGGTGAAGCGCGACAATGCCGGCGCAGCGCTATGAGCGGGTATGTATACCTCCGCCCCCTCCAGTGTCCACATCGCGACTCCAGGGGCGACTTCTGGGTACACCGGAACAACCAAGACTGACGATGCGCTACACACAGGTAGTAAACGTCGACGACGAGGACGTCCAGTCCACCGCCCCATATGAAGTTCCCACGTCGCCACCCCCATCCTTCCACAGCCGCGCCTCATCACCGAGCGGCGCATCCCGGCACCTGCTCTCTGACGACCCTCTTGCCGCCGACGCAGACCGCACGCTTGCAGATACTTTCGACACGGACTCGGAAGATGAGGACGAGGGCGATGGTCGCGATGATCGGCAGCGGTTGATGCGGGGCCAGCCGGAGCCCGAGAGCGAGAGCGAGGATAGCGATCATGTGAGGCAGGGAATGCAGAGGCGCGTCACGCAGTTGCCCGTTTTCAATACGCAGGCCCCGAGTGGGAGGATTGTTGGGGCTGGTCAGAATGACGGCGTGTTCGCGAACTTGAGTGCGAAGCCGACGCGGGGAGAGGATCTAGAGGAGAAGCCTCCGGTATGCACAACTCTATCTTGCAAACTAATGTGGTGCAGATGCTAATAGCGCTATAGACATACGAACAGGCTGCCGCCGATGCTGCACCTCCATACTGGGAAACCACCATTCTCGCCCCGGGCGTCTTCGGCGACGAAGTCTTCGTCGAAGGCCTCCCCGTTGGCTCCGTCTTCTCTTTTGTCTGGAACGCCATGATCTCCATGTCCTTCCAACTCGTCGGCTTCCTCCTCACCTACCTCCTCCACACGACCCACGCCGCCAAAAACGGATCCCGCGCCGGCCTCGGCATAACCCTCGTCCAATACGGTTTCACAATGAAAGGCGCCGCCTCTCTCGCACCAAACAACGATCCCACCCCCGGCTTCGACAACAGCGTCCCCAGCGACCCCAACTCGCACGATTTCGACCCGAATGCTATATCTCCGGGTGTCGGTGCGGCGTCGGGCATGGACAACACGCCGGCTAGCTCGGGGATCTCGAGTACCGACTGGTTGGCGTATGGGCTTATGATTGTGGGGTGGTTTGTGCTGATCAAGAGTATTTCGGATTTCATAAGGGCGCGGAGGCACGAGCAGCTCGTGTTACAGTCGCCTGATCGGGGGTTGGGAGTTGCGGTGGTGGCGGAGGGGGAGAGCCCGGAGAGGAGTGTATAACACTGCTTTCTTGATGGCGTTTCTTCTTGCGGGTCATGATATACCTTCTCTTCGCTCTTAAATCGTAGCATTATCATGTTTCTTTAACTTGGGCATTTGGCGTGGGGTTGGATCTGGGCTTCTTTGTTGATATTTACAAGGCCAGAGGCGAGGCGGTTTGTTAGCGAAGAGGCGGATGGGTGGATGGGGAGAGCTGTGCATTGGGTTTGATACCTGCATACCACCTACGAATTTTCTTCGGGGCTTGTTACATAGCGGGGCTTTTCTTTGTTGGTTAGGGAGTTGGGCAAATATGATATCCTTTGCAAGTCACACTGATCGTACATTTGGTTTTCTTCGAACGTGATGTGCTTCATTTGTAGTGTTGCATAGCTGGTTGATTCTGCTGGATCTGTGCCCTTCATCTTCGCGTTTGCCTCTCGGGCCCCTCTTGAGGTATCGCACGCTTGGTTACATTTGAACGTGTCGATGTGTCCCCAGGCGTTCTTCTTATGAGTTTCCCGACCCTAGCGCTCTCTTTATGGCATGTCCAGGTCGACTTTCCAGAAAATCGCCGTGTGAAAGTCGATTGTAACGTGGTCGGCTCAACGCAGCTGTGCATGCAGAGCAGCGATAAGTCTTTCTGAGCAGCGCATCGAGCTTGTTCTCCCCGGTCGGATGCCGTCTGTGAACAGCGTTTGATGATTGATCGTAAGACGAGCGTTGCAGTTCTTCAATTGCTCAGTCCGTTCCTTGATGTCTCATGCTCACCCATCTACCATCTCCTCATCCTCCTTCTCCGTCTCTTTGGCCAACTCTTCAAGCAACGCTCTCACCCTCTCCAACACCTCCTCTCCACCCTCCCGCCCAGCCCCCGCCCTCGCATTCAAATGACCCACATCGAAAGCCCCCAATCCCGCATTCTTGACCGTCGCCTCGCTATCCCTCGGCGGCTGCCCATGCTCTTCCGTCTGCATGCCTGTCGACGGCTGCTGCGGCGGCGGCGCGGGCGCGCTATACCGCACCTCCTCTGGGGGTATCACCTTGTGCTTCTCAAGATCGTTGATTTGTGCGTGCAGAGCATTACCGAGCTCGAGGGTAGTGGTCAAGAAGGCGTTTGCGGTTGCGGAGATGGCGGCGCGGCGACGGGCGGGGGTGTCTGGGGCGGAGGGCGAGAGCTCCATAGAGGGAGGGTGGATGGGGCCATTGGTGAGTTGGGAGAAGGTCGTTGCGGAGGTGGTGAGGAGGGTGGGGATTTTGGCGGAGAGGGCGGAGAGTGCGCGGATGTGAGTTGCGGCTGTTTCGCGGTAGCGGGGGGTGGGTGGTTGGGTCATTGTGATGGTAAATAGGTGTGGAGTGAGACGACGGTGTGACGCGTATTGGTTGTTTGGAGCTGGAAGGAGGATCGGTCGTGGTGTTGTAGAGAATTTGGAGAGGTAGAGCGTCGCAATGCTCATGCACGGTCAAGGATGTCTTTCGCGGTGGAGCTTGAGCTTCGAGATCGACAGCCCCACGGTTCAGCCTTGGCAGGCACGAGCCACAGCAGCGAGGCACGGCCATCCTCACTTACTCTTTCCCCCAACATCCTCGTCGACTTGACCGCCGCAACAACACTTTACTCCTCCAAAAAACTCGCCTTCCACGCGTCATCCCACCGCCAGCCCGAAATCCGAAGCTATCATCCGTCTCGAGCACACCGCACTCTCCATGGGCTACGCGATCGAGTCCCGCTCCACCTCGAGGTGAAAGTCCCACGCAAAGAACCCCATACGTAGAAGAGAAAGAGAAGCGTCAGAATGTCCGGGCCCCCGCCAGGGCCTGGGGTGAACAGGGCGATGAGCGTGGGCAACGGACCGCCCAGCGCGGGTCTTGCGCCGCATAATCCTATGGGTGGAGGGCAGGGCCCCGTCCCCCCATCGACGGGGGGCGCATCGGGACCACAGTCACAACAGAACTTGAATCAGATCGTGAGTGGGACCACTTCTCGTTTCCCCTACAGCTTTCTCCGCTTTGTCTTCCTGCCCATACGTTACCTGGGCTAGCTGAGCGGACCAAGCATGTTTGGTGGCTCTTTGTGAAAGCTACAGTTTGCCGGTCGCACTTGGTGCTTTTATATTACTGCTATTTCTTTGATCTCCCACGTTCTTCCGCACCAGCATCTGGGCCTGCCACTCTACCATGTCGCGCTCCAACCGACCTTCGAATTTCCCCAACTTGACGCCGTACACGCCAAACTTCACCTTCCGTGACTCTTCGCAGGCGAACAACCCTACGGTATCGCCCTATGCAAGTGCACAGCGGGCGAACCGTTCGGAAGTTAGTTTCTGCAGCCAGCGCATTTCCTTTGTTACAGCACCATACTTTTGCGCGTCGCGACAGTCATAATTTGAGCAAGTTTGCTAACGCATGCCCAGGTGTTGGAATATCTCAGTAAGAAGGGATATGTGCGCACAGAGGCTATGCTCCGCAAGGAGTCAGAGCCAGTTCTCGCCAACGGAAGCCTTTTGGCGCAAAGCACCGACCAAGGCGGGCCCAAGTACACAAAGGCGTACGACCTGCTGCGGAAATACCTTGACGACATTCTGGACCTCTATAAGCCCGAGCTCCGCAAACTCCTTTGGCCGATATTCGTATACTCGTACTTGGATCTCGTCCGCGAATACTTCACCAAGGACGCTGAGACCTTCTTCAACACATATCGCACCCATCTTGAGCGTGACCATGAAGACGACGTCAAGACGCTGAGCACCGTAAAGCTCCCCGCCCATCTGAGCGATAGTCGCGTGGCAAAGCTATATATGGAGAACAAGTACCGGCTCACGCTGACGATGATGCCGTTCTACAACCTCATCCAATTCCTAGAATCGAAGATGTTCGATGGCGGCCAAATTCTTATGGATATCATTCGAGACCACTTGAACATAGTTACAGTCGATCGGACAGCCACTGCAGAGAAGAGCATAGCAGCGATTCTGGCAAGTGGCCAGGGTGACGACGAGCTTCCGGCGGAAGATGAGGGCATACCCGGTCACAACCCCGGGCACCCGCTGACACAACGGCACGACCCCGAGGCAGACGCAGCACGCATTCGACTGACGCTCGGACCCTACCCTCAAGACCAGGACCTGCAGGACGACGTGCGTGCAACACTACAGGACGAAGACGCCAAGAACGCGCCAAGACCTGGACAGTTGTCACTCCTTGACGAGTACGAGCATCGGATCAAACGCGAGCCCACCGACGACGTCCCTTCCCGGGACATGGTACCGCTGCCACCCTCTTTGGCTCGAGACGTATCAATGGAGGTACAAAAGGTGGTTGAGCACCGCGACCGCTACAGGCTTGAGGGCAGCAGAACAGGCGGCGTGGGCCCGGGAGTGAGCGTGACTATGTACACGTTTCACAACACATATGATAGGTGAGTCAAACAGTAAGATGTCGATGAGCATAGCTGACCTTTCTCAAAGTATCAACTGCATCGACTTCTCGGGCGACCACAAACTGGTTGCAGCCGGCATGTCTGAGTCCTACATCCGAGTCTGGTCTATGGATGGCAGCGAACTCACTTCCTCTACTCCTGAGACCACACAGCCATCTTCATCCCGCCGATTAGTTGGGCATTCCGGCCCAGTCTATGCTCTCGCCTTTTCTCCTTCTACCGTCAATCCAGATCCGAGCGGCCCTCCTACAACTTCACAATTCCTTCTGTCGGCTTCAGAAGACAAGACCGTGCGACTTTGGTCGTTAGACATGTGGACGTGCTTGGTGGCCTATCGTGGCCACGACAGCCCTATTTGGGATCTACAGTGGGGACCATATGGACACTACTTCCTGACTGGATCCAACGACCGTACTGCTCGATTATGGTCCACCGACCACATCGAGCCGTTGAGGATATATGTCGGCCACGATAACGACGTTGACTGCGTTGCTTTCCACCCCAACAACCTTTACGTGTTCACCGGCTCCTGCGACCGCACGGTGCGAGTATGGCATACATCTGGTGGCAACTGCCTGCGGCTTTTTACTGGACACACTGGGAATGTCACGGCCATTGCCTGCTCACCTGACGGCAAGACGCTTGCGAGCGCAGACGACGTGGGCAACATCATCCTATGGACTCTCGAGACAGGGCGTCGGAAGAAACGCATGCGCGGTCATGGCAAGGGCGGCATCTGGTCGCTGTCATGGAGCGTGGAATCATCCGTCCTTGTGTCCGCGGGTGCCGACCAGACTGTACGCGTATGGGATGCTTTAATGGAGACCAACGAGTCAAGTAGCAAAGCTGCTGATGGTGCCGCTGCGGCCAAGGCAGACGGAGCACTCACGACCAAAGGCGCGTCTGGCGCGCCCGTCAGCGGCGTCAAGAAGGCTGCGAAGGAGTCGGGCGTTTCGGCTGATCAGATCAGTGCGTTCCAGACGAAGGATAGTCCGATTTATAAGGTTGTATTTACGCGGATGAATTTGGTGCTGGCGGGTGGTGCTTATCTGCCGAGGCCTGGACGTTAGGATCATTTGGGCTGGAGGAAGTTCTTGTGATACCTTTTGAGGGGCGTAGTGGCGATAAAAGCGTGTAGCGGTAGGGTTTCGGAGTGGAGGGACTTCATCTTTTTCTTTGGTATGGAGTTTGCATTCAATACCAGGGTTTAGGCTGTGCCGCCTGCGCAAGCTCTTCGAGTAGCTGGCGATGCTACTTAGCCCAACCCAATCACATCACCTTTTCCAACCCTTTTAAATTCTATCGTTCTCCCCCTTCCACCGCCCTGAATCAAGCTCATCCCTCCCTTGTAATATCCCTCCAAGTCTCAGCGATAACCCGAATATCCTCCGGCGTCGTCCGACAACATCCCCCAATCATTCTCGCCCCAGCGTCCCAGTACTGCCTCGTCCTCTCCTTCCACCCGGCCCCCTCCGTACTCTGACCCTCCCAATCGCGCGTCTCATGGTTCCACGTCTCGCCGCTATTAGGGTAGACGACCAAGGGCTTGCTCGTCAACCTGGCCAACTCCTCTAGCGCCGCAAGCGCGACATCCTGCTGGACACAATTCACGCCCACGGCGACGACATGCTCGCACTTCTCCAGGACTTTCACCACGTCGGCGAGGGCGGTGCCGTCGCTGAGGTGGGTGGCGGATTGGACGGTGAAGGAGAAGTAGGATTCCTGCGTTGGAAATTCCTCCTGCAGGAGTTGGGCTAGGGCGCGTATCTCGGGGAAGGAGGGCATGGTTTCGCAGGCAAGCACGTCGACGTTGGCCGAGATGAGGGCCTCGATCCTGCCGCGGTGGAAGTCCTTCATCGCTTCGTGCTCAACGACGTAGTCCCCGCGGTACTCGCTGCCGTCTGCCAGGAGTGTGGCGTACGGGCCCACGCTACCTGCTACCAGCAAAGCTGGCCCATCTCGACCTCCTCTTTCAGAGTTCTCCTTGAGAAACGCAGCTCGGGCTTCCTGGGCGAGTTCAACGCTCTTCTTGATGAGGGCTTTCGCTTCGTCCTCCGAGATGGCGAGCTGCTTCACGAGACCGGGGACAGAGGCTTGGTAGGATGCTGTGATGGCGATGTTGGCGCCGGCCGCGAAATAGTCCTTGTGTGCTCGTGTGATGAGCGCAGGTTGCTTGGTCAGGAGGTCGGCGGACCAGAGGGCGCCAGAGATGTCTGGCACTGGGGGTTAGTGGGGGCTGGTGGGAGTGTTTTGACTGGAAACGGTGTGGAGAGATCTGGGGAAGAGAAAGAGGGGGAAGGAGATGGGGGTAAAGAAGATTTGAGGGATAGAGGCGCAAGTTGTAGTGATTTGGGTGTAGAGAGAAATCATGAGGACGAAGTGGAAAGAGCTGTACCTGCACCGAACGTCTCCAAGTACGTAGCTAGTGCGCCGTCGAGCACTATGGGTGTGTTTGACGCGAGGAGTGCTGATAGTTTGGGAGACGCCATCTTCGCTGCTGCTGTAGCGACAAGAATTCTTATTTCCTTCACACTCTCTGGTGACAAACGTCTGAATGCAAAGACCCGAATAGATTGAAAGCAGTTAGATACGCAGCGTTGACCCAATCTGACACGCAAGTCTCTCAAACAGATAGATGGCACTGAACTGGCATGCAAACAGCACGCGATCGATTGATTTTCTACGCTAGTTGGTAGAAGGGCCGAAGCCGGAGCTCAGTGGGTCGAGATTCTATACATCTTCTTCTTCGTGGCTATCTGGTGAGGTTCGCGCTTCTGTGGAAGGAAATACTCAACTTCTCTTCGGCTGAGTATCGTGATATTGTTCGCTAGATTCGGCTCAGGAAGCCAAGTGTTGCTTGAGAGTTAGGAAAGATGCGTTAGGTCCGAGGGGTGCATGAGCGAGAACGTGGAGTCGGGAGTGGGGAACGCGGGGTCTGTGCGCGGCCCGCTCAACTTCCACTATTCAGGCTCCAGTCTCAGATGAAGGTAAGGCGTGAACTACTATCCTTGGATCATGTGAAAGCCCGGTAATAATCTCGGCTGGGGTAGTTCTCGTACGTGGGGTTTCGCATGTGGACATGGGACTGAACTTTGCGCGAATGGGCAGAGCAAGTGTGCACTTCTTCGGGGTGTGCCATTGGTGTGAACTCGAGGACTGGTATTGCGTGTTTACAAGAGACACTGGACGAGGAAGCTTCGTTGTTATTGTTTTGCGAAGGTCTGCCGGAAGGAAAGCGCAGTAGCGTAGGAAAAAAGTAGGCAGCGATGTTAGGTACACTACGTGATTGCATCGGACCACTGTTCAAGGTGTTGAGAAGCAGGGAAGGAAAGCAGAGAAGCGGGGCTCACGCTGAAATGCCCTCATACCATGGATGGGCACTTTCCGACTGCAGGCTGCAGTACTGGTCCAGACCCCTCACAAGGAACTGGGTTTGTGACGCAAGGAACACGGAATGAGTGTCGCTGTCCTGCATCAAGTGTCTAGATACAGCCCATAGCAACAGCAACACTATTACCATTTAGTTGCTTTTGCCAAGCAGATCTAACCACCTGGACTGATAGTTATCTCAAAACTACACGTCTCCGCGTTGTATCCGAAGCAGTGGTGGGGTAAGTTCTAGGTAAGGCGCACCCGAGGCGGATCGGTACATTAGAACCTAGCTACCGAGTAAGGGAGCCTGACTAACGATGGATTCTAGGGTTTAACTCCGTAAACGTGTTCGCCAAATAGCATGGTAAATTGTTTACATTCTAGATATCGTGTTGGGGGGCTCGGAACTTGAAATCGGTTGGTGAAATACCATGTGCTGATCAATCAACGTGCGTCCTGTTCAACCCCTCAAATCATACAATCAAGCCATAGAACTCGTATTCATTCGTGGGTGACGACTGTGCTGTATCATCCCCCGCACATCGGGGCGGTCTATGATCGTCATTCGTTCGTGCCAACCTCCTTCATACTTTGCGTAAGCGGTGGGTAGCCCAAGCGTACAAGAGAGTGTTACAGATCTATTTGGGTGTTTGTGATGTAGAATCGGAGACCCTTGAGTGCTCTTATTCAACCAAGTCGAGAACCGGGAAGCCGGGGAATCGTGGAGTGGTGTGCGGATCCAGGTCTCGCTTCGTAGCATGGACTCATCTGAAGCACTTCGGAAAGTGCCGTGCGGATGCAGTAGTATGTGAGTCGAGATCTGGCTGACGACGCGTCGTGAAGGGTGACTTGCAACGGCAGGCGCGTAGGGATCGGCACCATGTCTTGGATATTGTGCTCAAATCAAGAACCCGCCATCTTCCGAAAGTTCGCCATTGAAAGACTGAGCTCACACTACCTCGCTGTCATTGGCATGAAAGTATGAAGAACCATGCCTTTTCAACGTGGTGTAGATGGCAACTGCCCTTGGTAAACGAGTCGGGGGACTGCGAAGGAAGGAAGATCCCGAAACAAAGATAGAGAAAGATCAAGAAAATTGGTGTGAAGTCTGCTGTACTACTTGCCCTTGACGATGAGCTCACTGGTTGAGCAAAGAACCAAGAGGTTTTCGACTTGCCCAAGGTGCTGTGTGCAATCGCAGACGAGAACGGGGCAAGAAGACCACAGCCCCCACCCGATGCATCAATGCACATGATCTTGATTCGGCTGCTGCCGCGTTACATGCATGTACAATAAAAAGTAGGGTCTGCGGGGAATCTGTCTTGTGTGCATGTTTGTCGAATCGGTTGGGGGATAGGCTACTGGTGTGGTAGGAGGGTGCACAGCATAGTGCGACGGCCGAGAGGCCGAGCTTGTTCTGCGATGTAGGTGGATGCAGTGTGCTTGCTTACCATTGTGCTTGCTTACTACATGCGGAAAGGCCGCGTCGTAAGATGGGTGTGTCGGTGCGAATTATCGGTCATGTGAAGTGCTTTGCTAACTCGCACTGGCATACCGGCCATTGTGATGTGTTGTTCGTGATGCACACAACCTTGGGTGGGTGGTCTAGGCTGACACGTTGGATGGAAAGATGGTGGGAGAGTTGAGAGGACGAATGAAGCAAAGGGAGGCAGGTGGAACCGTGATAGACCTCAGGGTCCCATAGGGTGACGTGGGACACGTGGCCACGGATGTTGCACCGAAGCACACGTACATGATCTCGAGTCCTGCTTTTCTGCGGTGTAACTCGGACGGAGAAACCGGGTGGTGACTTGCACAATAGAGGCGAAAAAAACTTGAGCAAGTTGTGAAATGTCGAACTGGTTAACTCAGCTTCGACCAGCAAGCCTTGTCGAGACTGAGACTGCTCAGAAAGTAGGCCTATACCGGTATGGACCCTCCAGCAAGACTTCTCGGGTCAAGTACCTGAACATATTAGCGAGTCGTGTTAGGGATTTGGTGGACTGCTTGCGAAATAGTTAATGGTACTTTGTCAGTGTAGCTGGACTTGCCTCCCAGGGTAGGCACACAAGCTGACCAGCCAATGGCTTCACGGAGGAGATAGTTCCTAGGGCGTTGCATTCGTCTGCAGAGTGCGTAATGTGATTCGAGTGCGTCCGCAAAGAGAGGGAGAGCTCGTGGTACCTCAACGAAGGAGGAGAGTGTCGTGCGACTAGACACCCGTGCACCACAGACGCCAAGCATGGGTGTTGCGCTGATATCAGCGATCCGAACTTGGGACGACTGAAGCCTACGGATAGTACTCGCAGAAGGAAGGCGCGATATCGGTGGTGGTGACTGTTATCTCAACCTAGGGCATGAGGTCGGCTGGAAACAGCTTCGATCCATCTCGACCGGCGCACGATAAGCTATATGTTCCGGGAACGTTCGTGATGAAGCTTAGGAAAAAATTCTCATGCGAGCCTGCACACGTTTTGAGAGGTCTACTCCAAGTGGTCCGGTGCTGTGCAAGCTTCGTTGCTGAACCAACCAAGCTGTCCAGTCGGTTGCCAGCGCGGGGGCACACCAGGCTCAGAGCGGTTCCGGCTGCCCCAGACCAACAACAGACTTCTGTTGCTTTGGTGGTGGGTGAGCTGGAGAGACTGCATGCCATGGGGACGACACTCTCAGATCCAGGACTGGGATATTCTGGAAGAGGAATAGCCGCCCAAAAGCCAGCCCCGTGCTGCAACCGACGTCCGAAGAGCCCGTTGGCCAGGTCGGCCGTCTCCATGGGCTCCAGCGAAGACAATGGCCTGCAAGCGACCATGGGAGGCACACGTCCATTCCATCCCATCCGGGGCTGACGCGTCTCGTTCGACCGTCGACCAGATGGACTTGGTGCCGTCGTGTGTGCTGGTCGGGGGTTCAAGCACGATTCCAGAGCTGTAGTCGCACGCACGCACGCCCACGCGAAGGTGTGCGGACGCCCGGCGGGAAACGGGACGGGTGACTTGGGCACGGCGCAGGCTGTGTGACGTCGCGGCGCCCGTGTTTGCAAGCAGCTTCGTCCCAACCCACAACGGCCACGACTAGCGGCATCGGATTCCAAATCGCAACCACCCGGGCGTCAGGCATCATAGGTGACGCTCCCAGCGCACTTGTCGACGAGGGCCAGATTGCCGAAAGGCAGCGATCGCAGTGGTGCCCATGGCGTTCCCCTACGGGTGCGGGCTCGGGTCGACGAGCCAGCAAGACAGCCATCGACGCATGCACCACGGAGAAAGCATCCTTGACCAATGGACACAGCGGCCTGCAGGCCTTGCAAAGGCGGGACAGGCATTTGGCCTGGACGCCGTGACAAAGACGTGGAGCATCGCTTGCGACCAAGAGATCCAGATCGGCCCTACGCTGGATGGGGACCGGCTAATCAGAAGTGCCATGCTGGCGACATGGAATTTGCGATACGCGAAGGGTCCGCGCGCGAGAGATGCAGCCTCTGGGATGTCCGGACCCAACTCCAACGCTCCTCGAGTCTCCATGGCCGTTGCTGTGGGGGCGTGGCTCGCGGCATGGCTCTCGGCATGGCTCTCGGCAGCGCGACGAGACGAGACGATAACCAAGTGGGCGCTCCACCGATGCCGTCAGAAGCGGTAAGAGAGGCCATCGATAATGTTTCTGCGCGCTCGGGCGGATGCGCAGCCTCGCTCCCGGACATAGCGTATGCCGTGGAACGGTGCTGGCGCGTGTGGAGGCGGCGGGTGGGGTGCTTACGGGCCTCCCCCCATCTCGTCTCTCGTCTCGCGTCTCGCCAGACGACGAGGAAGACACGCAGAGGATTGCATGTACAGTCCATGGCTGCAAAGGTGGCGCTGTTCTGCTCACGCCTCCGGTTGAATCGACAACTCCACGTCCCGATGACAGGACCTCTGTTTGCCGACCTTGGAGATCGCCCTGTTCCCGGGGCTCCTTCACGGGCTCCTCAGCCGCGCAGCGTCCGGCTGTTCTCGTCTATTAAATGTGACCAAGCGTGTTCGTCAGGACGAGGCCTCGAAGCAGAGCTCGCAGGGAGCTCGGCCAATGGTCCAAGACCGACGTAGGTGGGAGAGCCAACAGAGCCTTTCTTCAGGCGCGGCGGGTCTCGTCTATCGGAGCCTGTGGTGCCACCAGATTCTAGCGCGCTGCGATCGACAGAGAACCCACACGCCGTCTGGTGTTTCTTCTGCGTCGCCCAGGGACGCGAGGAAGCTGAGTGCGTGATGCGGGCATCGAGCCTAGCCGTCTTCGCCGACCCGCGCGACCCAGAGAGCGGGCGCAGAAGACGCGGAGCAAAAGGGGACCTCGCTGAGTGGATCTAGGGCCCCTCTCGCGGTCGCAGAGCTGATATCTTATCAACCCCTCACCCTGCCCCGGAGCTTCAACTCGCCATTCTTCTTGAACCCATTCTTCTTGAATCTGCATCCAGCTCATTTTCGCTGTCTACACAACCTTCTCTGTCTTGTTATGAGACAAGCCAACTGTGGGTAGCAATTCACCAACCCCCACGTCAAGACGGTACCACGACCTTCGCCAGCACACAATTTCCGCTCCTCTGGGCAAAGTGCAGTTGCTCCTGTCGACTCGCATTCTTCACGCTCGGCCAGATCACATTGACTTGTTTGGCGGCGAATTTTCACCGCACCCGACGCTCGATCGCAACCCCCCGGACGCCCGTCTTGCTTGGTTCCTGCATCGCCAGCCTATTCAACCGACGTCAACCTGGACGCCAGTCTAACTAGGTCCTGTTGTGCTAGTCCACTGCCATCGGGAGTAGTGCGCCCCTCTAGCTCCGTTTCTTCCAGTTCCTGCCGGACCATTCGCAAGCCGTGTCGCGCGCTACACGCTCCGCCCCGGTCTGGACGCTTGCCACCTCCACCTCCTCCTCCTCCTCCTCTTGGGCATACCTCTCCCTCTTTCCTCTCCCACCCTTCTTGAAACCACGATCTGTGTTGCTAGACACCGTCGTGCGCTTCTTGCCCTTTTTTAATTGACTTCTGTCGACTGTCATCTGTCGTCTGTCGTCTGTTATTTTTCTGGAAGGTATCTCATTGCACCTGCCAATCGCCTGCCCCACCGCCACACTACCCGTTTACTCATCACCATCCCACACACCCGTTACTCGTCACTATGCCGGCCGATCGTCGAGGCACCTTTTCGGCTACGAAGCCCGTGAAGACGGAGCGCACTCACGAAGAGAACCAGGAGCGGTATGCTACCCTCATCCCGTCTGTTTTCAATCATGTTGTGTATCGATGCTGATGTTGTTGCAGTGCGTACATTGCCGCATCGCGCCGCAGTGACCGCAGCCTTGAGGCGCGGATTGAGTCTGCGCGTCGAGCATCTGAGATTCACAAGAAACGAACGGGGCGTGCTCTGCGCGTCACCGAGCAAGATGTTGTCAACGAAGAGATGTACGAAGAGGAAGACGACGACCTGCCCACTCAGTACCAACGGCTCAACGCCCACTTGCAGACGTCGTCGTGGCTCTTCAACCGCAAGTTGCACGACTATATTGCGACCCAGCACGGTGTGAGAAACATGTTCCTGCACCAGCAATTTCCTGGCATGCAGACGTACGCCGCTCCCATGCAGCCAAACAACCAGGCCCCATTCATGAATGCTTCCATGCTGCCGCCTCAGACATTCAACCCTGCTACCCAAGGCTTCGCACAGTCCCCGCAACCATACAACGCACAGGGCTATCAGCAACAGCAGCCCCAGCCGGGTTATCGCCACGCCCCGTACAATATTCCCCAGCGGCCCCAGCCCCACCAGCGTTCGGCTTCCGTCTCGACGCCGCAAGCTGTGCAATCATCGGGCCTGCCCACTTCGCCGGCCGACGCTACCGCAACCTCTCCTGGAGCTGAAAACGCTAGAAGAATGTCGCTGCCGCCGCACGCCCTTGAACAGGCGTCGCAGAAGAGCAGCGAGGCTTCGACGCGACCGTCATTGTCGAGGACATCGAACTCACCTGCGTCTCTCCAGCGAATTCCAACACCTACTTCGGGGTCCGGCACTCCCGTGTTGAAGTCAGAGCACTCCACTCCAGCCTCCTACCAGTTCCCTACGTTGCCATTCAACACCAACTCGCAAGTCCTTCAGATGAACCCCTTGTCGTTCTCTCTACCGCCTGAGTCTCAACAGTTCGTTGGCTCTGTTCTCGACCCGAACGACCCACGAACAGCATCCCTGATGGCGGGCAGCGAGAACTTGCCGCAGCCTTTCATGGGCACCTACACCTATAATCCCAACCTTTCGCCCAAGGCGGCACAGAACAGAGCTGCGGGTGACCAATCCATGAACGCCTTCTCTGCCTCCGGGATGACCCAAACATTGGCGCCCGAGGACTCGATGATCAAGATGGAGCGCTCTGCTGATGGTGCTACATCGGACACACCGCCATCGGCCATGATGGATAACAACTACACGCCCAACCAAATGTTCACGCCTACTGGTTTCGAGTACTCCAACTATTTCGATCAGTACCAAAGTACTGATGCGAATCGAACAGCCAGCGATGGCATGTTCAATGAGCCTTACGAAGAGAATTCGTTCATCAACTGGGACCAGTAGAGTTTTTCCTATTAGGTGACACTATGGACACCTATCCAAGTGTTCTTTTGAGATTGCGGTGGTCCCTCTGGACCCTTCGCTACCCGTTCGAGTGAGCTCGAGCTGGCGTCTCGGCGTCTCCCCTCATCCGCTTTCTTGTTCGCTGTCTCTTTGATACCATGTTGGATCTCGAGATGTAGGATACTCGATGAGAGGATATGATCCTCGACCACCTTCGTTTGAGGATCGAGCGCAACCGGCAGTTTCCGCTAGAGTCCGCCGAGTTCAGCGCGGGCAGGTTGCCCTGCTTTTTAGTCACGACGTAACGATTATAGGAGTTACGGTTGTTTTGGTTCGTACGGCGCTAGGGGATTGGATACACAGGCTTTCCACCAACGGCGGATATGTTTGCGTCTTGGCCGTGTCATCTCCTTCTGCAAGCTGCAAGATGTAGCGCAGTGTGCTGCTAAAAAATAATACATAATTGCGAGCATACCTTGATCAATGTTCGCGACGAGTATGTTATCATGATTGTCCCTCGTGCAGCCCATAAACTTGGGACGAAGCTTCGCTGGTCTTTGACTAGGCGCAATGCACGACGGGGAATGATGAGCTGCGGACAAATGTGATGCTCGTCGCTGGTGTAAACGCTTCGGCAACACCTGGAAACGGCCCGTGGGGACTGTGTCTGTGCAACGTGGGTAGACGGGCTCCGCCGCTGAAACGAACCATTTGCGGAAAACAAGGCCACCTCGTGTAGTACGTGTACATGTATATAGATTGTCTGCTTGCATGGTAAGAAAAGACACGTTGCACGCGTGAAATAGCTTCAACCCTCTCGGTTTAGCTTTCCGGGCTACCTTGCCTTCGAGGGGCTCTGCGCTCCCCTGGCCCAAGACAAAATTCAAGACGCTACGAATGGAATTTGCGAGCGCTTGGTAGGGCTTCCCATTATTTCTCTGCGCACTTTTCCACTCCCTTGTTCAATCGTGCACCACTCCAACCTTTTACGTCAGTGTTAGATCTGTCGCCGTCCGTCGCCGATGCTAGCTCTCGGCGCGGCACGAACCCGCCCGAAGATCTTCATTTCTTCATGTCCACGAAATATTCTCGGACGAAGGGTTTTCACAATGACCCACGCGGCTGGCAATGGCCGAGTGTCCGAGTGTAGAGTCGCACCTTGGAGCACTTCTGCTTCCAAATAGCGCTATAGGCTACACTTACTCGGACAAGGTACTGCCACTGAATCATATTGAATGTGAATGGGGAATGTGACTAAAGGCGAAATCTGCCGATGGTAGTCTCGCCGCCTTGACCGCCTCAGGCTTTCACTCCATCTGAAACGGCCGCAGCCCATGACCGGTATCACCTTCGACCCAAGAAAGACCTCGAGGTTCCTTGCTAGGCGGGATTTTGCATGCGACAGGTAGCGCGTAAAGTAGCTTTTGCTTCCGGCGAAGCGACTTCGAGGGGCGGCTGTCATCCTGTCATTTGTCAGGCGGGTTTTCTGTATCACTACGACCACATATCTGTGGACAAGTATTTGGTGAGCGCAACACGGTGCTCCTTTCCCTTGCACATAAGCCACCTCAACCGATAGTCTCGCAACAACACCTTCCCAGGAATATCAGTCCCGTGTCCAGCTCCAGGCCTAAAAGCGAACAGGTCTGGCCATGCCAATATTCGATATCTTGATCACATATCATCATGTCGCCTCAACATGATAGCACCACAAGTGGCTAAAAAAGGCGTTGTTGTACTACACGTGGAGGCACACGTCAGCCGTCGTCCTGCAGCCGTCCTCTACAATGCCAATACTTATACAGGCATCGCACTATTGGCGTATTGAAGCCTGTCACTACAGGACCTTACTAGTGACTACAGTGATATGCTCTCCGGCTGCTCTTTCGAAGTGGCAACTACCCACGATTATCGAGTCCTTCCACAGAACGGATAAATCGCGCGGTATCCTCTGATCGAGGCTTAGATGGAACGTCCAGAGCCTGAGTACCAATGAAAGCGGGAGCGGGCGACAGCTGCAAGCTCCCGAACTGTACATCTTGTGTACGGTTCCGACGGGCAGATGCCAGGATTAGGGTACCGTCACCAGTCATCCTTGGAAGCTACGGTGCAGTACCACGCCGAGAAGCACATATAAACATTCAGGAGCACACCATGCAAAAGACAGTCTGCCCAGTCCTTGACGTGTCTCCTTTGAGACTTCCTCTCGTTTCTCCAGTCATTCGTTCATTCGCATCGAGGACTAGCAGGCGTACTGCTCCCGGTAGCCCATCATGAAGGTCAACAGCATCATCTTGCTGGCTGCTGCGTTGGCTGCTGCTAACGCTGACCAACTCCCTTGTAAGATCACGCCACTATCCTCTAGCCAAGCAGTCGCTGTAGCATATTCAGTCGTGGTTTTGACCAGAACATAGTAGGCATAGCTGATGCTGACCTGCTCCTGACTAGACTACATTCCCAAGAACCTCGGGCCTAGATTCGGGACAAGGATCTCATCCTCGCCGATCCCGAGCACCATCGTTGACTCCACCACTTCCTGTCACACCGGAACCGACACCATCCTCTCCACTGGCTCATCGTCTTCGGTTACGCTGCCGACTCCTACGTCCTCGGCCAACACATCAGTCAGCATCGTGACCACGGCTACGATCATCACTTCCGTCGTTACTGAAACTTCAACGCTGATCAACAGCACCTCAGCTTTCCCTCCATCGACCAGCTCAGGAACTTCTGTCCCTATCACTACTTCGGCATCCTTTTCGTTCTCCAGTAGCGCGAGAAGGAACAGTTCGCGTACTGTCCCAACGATCTCCAGGTCTAGCCGCCTCTCGTCCTCTGTTGTCTGGAGCACCGGCGTTACGTCCTCGGGCACAGTTCCGATAACTACCACTGGACCGAGCTCTTCCAGCTCTATCGTGTCGACGCTGACGCCGCCTTACACCAACAGCACTACCACATGTGAAGAAACGACCGGTACTACTTCTTCCTCGGGCACAGCTCCCACTGCCTCTCGGAGCTCTAGCAGCGGTACGGTGCCGATATTTTCTTCGAGCACGAGCACGGCAACATCCTCTCCTAAAAGTTCTAGCACAGGCACGGCGCCGCCGGTTTCTCGCAGCAGCTCAGGCACTGTACCGATCAACCCCACAGCTCCTGGCTCATCGTCTAGTTTCTTGCGCAGCTCATCTACCCCTTTGTTTCCCAACTCTACATCATCGACTGTTACCGACATCACTGTGACTAGTATTACCCTGACTACTACCGGGCCTTCTACACCATTGGCTTCTACCACCGGACCTTTCCACAATACGACAACGTTCTCATCGAGCCCAAGTTCAACTGAAGCGTCCACCACTAGTTCAGCCTCTAATTCAACTTCGTCCTTCTCAAGCCAGACAAGACCTGCTACCACTAGTCCAATCTTCAACACGACCTCAAGCTCCTCAAGTCCAAGTGCGACTAGTGAAAGCAGCATCAATGGCACGACGAGCACTCCTTGCCCCACTAGCAGCGTGTTCTACCCTAATTCGACTACTTCCGCTGCCTCGATCCCTACTAGCGATGGCACCGGCTCTCCATCGAGCACGCGCACCTGGGGCAACTTCTCGACGATCACCTGGACTACTTTCACTAGCACACGGAGACCACGCCCCTCAACACCGGTATGGCCTCCGACTACCACACGGATAACGACCACCAGCTCAATCATCAATGCTACAACCGTCTGGAGTGTGACATCCACGGTGAGTCTGACGTCGGGCTACGCCTACCCAACGGAAACGACATCGGCTTTCTTCTCGAACTCATCATCGGTGCCTCATCACACGCACAATTCAACTAGCGGGGTTCCGTCTTCGACCCCGATCGAACCTATTCCATCGTCTACGACGGATTCTCCGTCCTTGACGTCTTCACCTAGTGAGTCCACCTCGTTGCCTACGTCCACGCCAAGCTCCACCGGCTCAGAAGTTTCGTCAACTCCCCTTGTATCAACCACGACGGACACGTCATCCAGCACGACCGAAGCGTCTTCAGAATTTCCCACGCGCACTTCTTCGCGTACATCTTCCAGGTCCTCCTCCTCCCGCTCCAGGACCAGGGCTACACCAACGACCACAAGATCATCCTTTTCACGGACCACTACGGGGAGGCAATCATGGCATAGCTCCATTCCGGGCCGGAGCTCCAGCCGTCGATCTACGACCGCTCCTTCTTCTACCCCCGCCATCACTTCGTCGAGCTCAAGTAGCTCTATCGGTAATTCTACCACCGCTCCCTCTTCCACCCCCGTCATCACTTCGTCGAGCTCAAGCAGCTCCATCAGTAATTCTACCACCGCTCCCTCGTCCACCTCCGTCATCACTTCGTCGAGCTCAAGCAGCTCCATCGAAAATACTACCTCCATCACCCCATCTGCCACTCCTACCCTTCCCATCGTCACGCCAACCACCTCCACCAAATTAGCGTCGTCCACGTCCTTTCTCTTGACCAAAACAATCGGAACAAGCATCTTCTCCTCGCGTCCCCCACCCACTTCTTCCGAATTCCCAGAGTCCTCGCCCACAGTCCCAGTTTCGTCTGAAAGCCCGACCTCGACCCGCAGCAGCATCACCCGTGAGACTCTCACCGACGGCACAACCGTCTACTCTCCCTCTTCTTACCCTACGACACGCAACACCCTCACCGACGGCACGTACTCATCTTGGCCCGTTCCAACTCCGTTGTCATCCTCCTCCTCCAGCGAGAGTGGCTACGCGGGTCCGCCGCGGAGTAGCACGCTCACTGCTGATACGACGACTTGGAGTCTGTCGTCATCCACTTCTAGCTCGGAGTCTGCATCTTTGCCTTCGTTCACGCCGACTACTTTCTCGACGCTGACGAGTTCGCCTTCGTTGTCGTCGAGTGAATATGCGGCGCCTACTGGTCCCGAGGATGAAGGGTTGAACACTGCTGGGAACGGGATGGTAAGTTGATTCCTTCTTGGTGCACATACTGCAAGGTCGTTTGACTAATAATGAGTAGAGCGGTATTTAATTCCTCGAAGCCCATGAGAACGTCTTACTCCATGATGGTTGAGCATAGGCGGAAGAGAAGATGAAGGTACGAGGTTGTGCGTATAATGGTGGATGGACGACGTGCATATGAAGTTGGCGGGCGTCAGACGAAAAAGCGAGGGGAGGACATTGGATTGGGGTGTGCATTATATCTTCTACTTCTCTTCTCGTCGGTCCTTTGCTCATAGACGCCTTTCCTGTGTGGTCTTTTCTCAATACTCTGCTTCGTTGGAGGATCTTGTTTCCTTGAGTCTTGGTGTGAGGTGGTGGGTGGGTATCAGGGATATGGCTTTACCCTCATAATCGTGTTTTGTGCCTTCGCATTCCTTGTGATGTCCCTCTTCCCAACCAGACCCACGACATCACGATCAACAGAAATGCCCGTCGATTAGTGCGAGCTGCCCTACCGTAGCGCTTGAAAGGCCTTCTCCACCCCCGCCCACGCAGCAGGCGTCATCACACTCCCAACCCACCAATGCCCATTTGAATCCCTCCCCATGCACGTCCCAGTATTCCTCATACTAATCCCTACCGACTTCCCATCCGCCGACGCATACGTGGGCTTCGCAACGACCCTTTCCCCGCCCACCACCGCAGCGCCGAAATCCGTCTCAAACACATTCCCCTTGTGCCAGTTTGAGAAAGGACAGTACATCATATCGGCTTCTCCATACAGCGGCGGATACCCCGACTTCAGCATAGAAGGTCTGATAAGCCGCATGTTGGCGTCAACTTGTGCGCGTGTCGTTTGCGCGACGAGGTCGGAGCGGATGCGTGCGGCGATGCGACCGAGCGGCAACGTGATGAAGTCGCGGAAGGAAAAGAAGGAACTGGAGACTATGTTGCAATTTCCTATGAATGCCGTGTTGGGATGTAGAAGGGCGGGAGTCGTCTTGGTAAGTATGTCGCGCATGTCGAAGACGTTCATGATCTGGATTGTCTTTGTGGGTGAGAAGGAGGAAGAGTTTGGTTGCGCGGTTACGATTTGGCGTATCCACCACGCGCCGAGGACGTCACTATCACTAAGGAAGGGCTTGCTGGGGTCCGAGTTGTGCTTTACGAGGGTGGATGAGGGGACTGAGGAGAGGTCGCGGAGGGCTTGGGCTTTCAGGTCTGCGAAGACGGGGGCGGGGATGATGGCGATGCGGGCTTCTTCGACGCGGTCGATGAGGAGGGACCAAATCATGTTGATGACGAAACGAAAGATTTTCCAGAGGTTCATCTTCTTGGGTGCCAGGATGTAAGGCTCTTCCTTGGTGTCTTCGGCGATTTTACCGGAGTTTTGAACAGGTTCGCCGAGAGTCTCTAGGGGATTGAAATCGGCACCGTAGAATTCGGGGATGTCGTCTTCTCTTCCTTCGAGGGCTGCAACCCATGCATCCAGAAGCTTCTTCTGGGCCATGGCGTCGAGGAAGATATGCATCCACGTCAGTGTCACAAGCGTTGCGTCTGTAAAAGACACGAAGTTGACGGTGAGCAAAGCGCGATCGGAATACAGCCAGTCGGCAAGTACGCTTGGTCCTCCTTGTGGGATAAAGGTTTTGCGCAACGGTGTCAGAGAAGGGGAGAGTTGAACAGACGCAGCTGGGGTAGGTATCTTCGACCCAAGCGGATCTTGGGAGAAGGGGTGGTCGTATTCTGTATGTATGAAATTTACTGGTGGGCGCTCCTTGGTGAACTGAGCTGGAACATGATACTCGAGTTTGCCGTCGCTCTATGTTGTGTTAGTCGTTACTAAATTTTCGACTTGTGAAAATGGACTTGCGTTCAACCTCAGCCTTGCGCCCAGCCTCCTCCACCCTGGCCTTCCCAAAACCTGCTCCAACGCGCCTTTGAGCTTCTCGACGTCTAATGCATGATCAAACTTCATCGAGGCACTTATAGCCATCGCCCGGTTGATCTTGTTATCGTCCATAAATTGCAGCGGGATGATTTTATCGGTAGGAACGCGCGGAGGCGCTTGTGGACCCTTCTTTGCCCAGCTGAACAGGAACGCCATCTTGGTCGCTTGCCGATATCTCTCAAGGTCCGGGAAGTTGTAGAAGGAAAGGTGCGAGGAAAAGAGAGCAGGCAGAAGAAGCGGCTACGGGGCGGAGTCGTACTACCTATCGTGAAGAAAAGGGTCTGAGCGGTGCCTACGGCCGTGCCAGATCCGCCAGATTACTGGAGTTGAAGCTGCCTAATGAGACATTTCCAGATTGTCGAGGAGCTAAGTGCTTACGTGGGTCATAACTGATTGCAATAAAAAAGGCGATGGGTTGGGGGCCAAAACGTCCGTTCTCGCACGTGCTGAGCATTCTGGTGCTGCAGCACCCTTCCCGATGCGCTTTGCTCGTCCATAGGCTTGTCAGTTTGTTAGGTGCGTTTCAACGAGCATGCTGTTGACAATTAGGATGGCCGTAAGCAGCGAAGAAGGTAGGCACTGCGGCTTGCTTCTCGTTCTCCTATACCACCTGTGGGACGTACCCAGCTGCAACCGTTGTCATGAGTAGAGTTGCTACTTCCGCCTCGGAAAGATCAGGCGAAAGAGGATCAAGCATCGTGCTTCCAAATAGATTGGTGCAACGGCGTACAGGCGTGCGCGCACCAAGCCCGCGCGAAATCCGATGAGTTACAATTGGCTACTTCGTTTGGAAATGTGGTGCACACCATGTCGCATGCACATGGCATGCAATCCACCAGGTTGGAGGTTATCCTGGCGTGCCTGGGCAGGTTCTCGTTAGCATGCAGGTCCCGATCTCGGATCCACCTACCGCATCTCCCCTCCCAGTAACGAGCCCATTGTCCACTTCTTTTGCTTCTTTTACCGAAAACTGGTTGCATCTACACACGACGTCGCCACGTTCGCGATCAATTCGTCCTGCGCACTATGGCGTCTTTTGGCGCGGAGACGCCAACACCCCGCATGCCGCCATGGCTTGGTAAACGTCATCGAAGACGTCGATGAAACCAGGTCAAGGTGCTTTACACAGCGGGCTACATAGTTCCCGGAATGTGTCTATAAGGAAGGCCCTCAACGTATAGTACCGAGGGAGCTATTTGTAAGGTCGTTGTCGCATCAAATTCATCTTTCACCACATATTTCCATCACATACTTCAAGATGCTCAACTTCAAGGCTCTAAGCGTTTGCGCGCTTGCTACTCTCTTCGATGGCGCCATCGCGACGACGGCACCCAACTTCCCCATTGAGGGCGGGTCGCTGGATCTGACGCTCTCGTTTGGCAACAACAGCGTTTCTCCTCCTGGCGAGTTGATTCCGCGAGCTGGTAAGCCTCCCCTCTTCCCATCCGAGACCACATCAATCTGGAATACTAACCACCCATGTGTAGAGACCGTCAACCCTCCGACTATCAGCACTCCAGCATTCACCTCCGCCGGCAGCGCTGTCCTCCTCCTCGTCGACACCGACGTGCCCCGCAACGGCACCCGCGTCCAACTGCTCCACTGGCTGATCTCCAACGTCACTGTCTCCGACAGCAACCTCGTCATCCCCGCCGAATCCTCAGCCCTAGCCGCATACCGGCAACCGAGCCCGCCCGTTGGCGACGTCGCGCACGCATACACAGCGCTACTCTTCGAACAGCCGGCCAACTTCAGCGTCCCCGCCCAGTTCACCGACGTCCTGCAGAGCCGCGTGTTCTTCGACACGGCAGCATTTGCAGAGGCGGCTGGCCTGGGAAGCGCGATCGCGGCGAACTACTTCAGGGTGCAGAACACGAGTGGGACGGCGACGCAGAGTTTCCCCCCGCCGGCTAGCACGCCAACGAATGGGACGACACCGCCGCCGGCGGAGTTCCCGGGTGGTGCGGTGACGCTTGGTGAGAGGGCTTGGTTGGTGGCTGTTGGGACGAGTGTTGTTGCGGGGCTGATGGCTGTTTTGTTGTAATGGGAATAATCGCGAGTGTAATGAAAGACATGAGGACATGTCAGGACAATACATTTATACGATAATATGATCATCAGAGTCACGACTCTGCACAATTGCCTCAGAGTTCATCCAGACCGCTTACCGGGTCTAATCTCTTGTGCTGACAAGGCCAGAATAAAACTAAGGATTCATACTGGATCCTGGAACGCGAGGCGTAGAAACGCTGGTATATGATCCAGCTTTATTGCATGTCCATACTACCTTTCGACTTGCACCAGAATGTGTGGTTTCCTAATGCAGTAGACTAAGGACATCTCACGGCATCAACCCAATCAAAAAAGGAAGACAAGGGCCCCAAGCTTTCAACACACTCAAAGCCAGCACCCGATGGCCTTCCACCGTCCGTATTTGTACGACCCACCTAAGTCAATTAATCCACTATGAGGAAAGGCAATCGCGGTAGCGCTAAACACAATGCGACCTTCATAGTAGCCGTCACTCGTTGTAACTCCGTCAGGTTAGACTGACTCCAGGTTCACTTCGCTTTGTAAAAGCATGACATGCTTTACCACAGCTAGCAGTCGACATACTCCCGGGATCTCACTTCGCGAATGACTCAAACTGAGTGAGGTGGATCACGAGAGGACATCCAGGACGGTACTCGTTGGCGATGCCACGGCCCCGATTCGGCCCCTATCCGGCCCCTCTCCGACACCAACGCCCCCAGGCGGACTTGTTTGCGAGTAGGCCAAGGAAACAGTTACTTAGAAAGTCTCATATAGTGCTTGTCGTTACTGGGTTGGTATGCTAGCGTTCTCGGCTACCCAGAGAGCAACGGTTTCCCGCGTGGGCCACTTGCCAGTCATCGGACAGTCTGCAATAGGTATGTTGAGTGGCCGATGCTGAGATGATGGTCGGGTGACTCGAGCATTTCTAAGCGAAATCCCGAGGTTGATCTTCACTCGAGGAGTGAATCCGAGAGTTGAGTTCGGTGTTCAATTTGGTCCTGCATCGGCACTTTCATCGGATATGCAGGCAGTGCACCTGTGTCCGGAAGCGTTCATGTTCATGAACTTTAGTCGGAAGAAGGACAGCATGCGGAGCAGCGCGTGGTCGGCTGCAAAGGCTGTCATACCGATGTTTGTCTTGAGTGTAGAGAGCCTCGTCAGCCGAACCAACCGGAGAGCGACGGAGGTTGGACTGCTCTCCGGTGGGCTGAGCTAACGGCTTTCGGTCTTTGCATGTGGTAACACATTGGTAATTCCAGGAATTCGATGCGAAAGTCGGTCAATGTGGCACACCTCGTCAGTCCCGTGCCGCTAAAGCAAGTCGCTGCAGCTTTACAAGGCTCCAACTCCAACCACTTTGATGACTCAAGAGGGCTACCCTGGAGCGCGTATATTGCTCAAGACTTCGTACGAGCAGGCTGGCCGATATGTTTCCGTGGTCGAAAACTCTTGAAACTTTTGGTTGATGTAACAAAACATGCTCTGTAGTTTTGCCTCGGCAAAAGTAACCTTTAGCCTTCGGCTTTGGCTGCTGGCATACTCAGCAAGATAGTTTCCCAGAGAAATGGTGATGGTGTCGACCATACACGTTCGACCGGAAGCGATCGGAAGCACTCGCGTCAGCCTTGATCAACGGACACACCTTGCCGTTGTTACCGGCGCTGTACATGCCGCCAAGCCACTAAAAAGGCTTGGTCGCCAGTGAGTCGTCGAATAGGTGACGTCGATCGTTGATGAGATGGTGTTGACAGCGGTGGTGGGGCCTGCAGCCGCGCTGGAGACATCTCGGAAACAACTCCTTTGACGGAAGACGGTGGCGGCGCATAGCGACATGAGGCGTGCCGAAAACCGAGAGAAACAGCTCATCTGACGACCTAGCCGTCATAACACTAACGCGAGAGTTTCACGATGGTCGGACGAGAAACTTCATGAGTCGGCGAGTGGGCACACCGAGGCCGACGTGTTCTGCATCCCCGCCTTGCCTTTTCTGCGTGAGGTGTGGCACAAGAGCGGCGTATACGGTCACGCGGCTCAATGAGAGGTCGCGAACTCGCTATGGACATGTTGGTGGTCTGATGGCGAAATGTCGATAGCGGATGTAGCATGCATGTGGTGGAGCCTGCAGGCTGGGACCTTTCAGGCTGATGACAGAGATACGGCCAAGCAGGTCCTCTATGCTTACCGTCACAGGAACGTGAGGAAGTCGCGGAACGAAACAGCTTGTACGCTGACAAAACTTCTCACCCCAGCCATGTGCTGCCCAGTCGATTCCGATAATTCCGGCATGCATCATACTTCAAGCTGCCTCGTCCGAGCTATGTGGCGTGGCTCGTAGTTTTTCTTCGTCCTTAACCTCTCTTCCTTTGCTCGCGTACCTTGGTAGCTTGCTCTCAGCATATCCGGCCATCGCAGACTCGACGAATGTCTGGATTAGCATCCTCTTGCATATATCACCCCACTCCTCTGCTTCGAGCGTTTTCGCCTACCAGTCCCTCAACCTAGCATAGTCCTATTCCTTCCGCGTTTTTTAGCTTTCAGACGGTCGATATACATGACGCGACTCCGATTCCTTACTCTAGCAACCGCAGCGCTCCTACTAGAGGTCCTTCCCCTAGTAGCCGCCCATGGCGACGAGCATGACGCCCATACAGATATGCACGATGCCCCGCCGGCACCGATGGAGAACAATGAAGCTCCGCGAAGCTATTGGGGTCTTTCCGAACATGCGTCTCTGATGTACTGGCATATTGCGTTGGAGATTCTCGCTTGGATAGTGATCTTGCCAGTCGGTAAGTCTTCTCTTCTTTTCATCCTGTCCTTGGGCTGACTGGTCCTAGGTGTCATGCTAAGCATCGCCCGTTCACGCCTGGCTCTTGCGTCTCAATTTCTCTTCCTCGCCGTCAACGCCTTTGCGCTGGTACTGGGCCTCGTGTACAACCATAAAACCCCGGAGCTGTACGAGAATAACGTACATAGCAAGATCGGGTGGATCATCACATGGGTTGCTTCCGCTTGGGTTGGAATGGCCTTGATTGAAGCTTACGCTTCCCGCACCAAGGATACATTATCCGATCGCCATGCGGGCAACGTTTTGAATGCCGCAAACATTGCCCAGTACCAGCGTGTACACAACTTTCAGGCATCCTCTCAGTCGCGGTGGTCGAATGATTCTGGGCAAGGCACTGAAAGGAACTCAGCTTCGTTGTACGGTGGCTCTAGATCTCCGAGTGTTGAGGCAGAGCAGGAAGGGTTCCTCGATGCCGCCCGTAGATACTCACACAACGATGACGAAGACTCCTACGATGACAGTGAGAAGCAGGGCTTCTTGAAGGGTACTGTAGTTGATAGGTTCCTCTTGCGCAATGTTGCCAGGTTCGCGGCCGGCAAGCCTCTGAGAATCCTCCGGTTTCTTTACGTCGTGATTGAGCGTACGATCCTTATCCAGGGACTTACGGCCCTCTCAAGTGGCACCATCGTCTACGGAGGCATCGGAGTAAGTGCTGCGTACATTCTGAGCCACTCACAAGAGCTAACATCCGCGTCTAGCACGGAGGAGCCATCTTCAACGTCCTCGCACACTACGTCAAAGGCGGCATCTTTTTCGGATACGGTCTGCTCACACTGGGTCGATGGATGGGAGCGTTCGCGGACATTGGATGGGCGTGGAACGTCAAGCCGCCCCTGGAGGTGGTGGGCCGTCGGAAGGCGGCTATACCTTCGGCCGAATTCACCGAATCCTTTGTCATCTTCCTCTACGGCTGCACCAACGTCTTCATGGAACACATGGCTGCTTGGGGCGATGCGTGGACTGCGCAGGACTTGGAGCATGTTTCGATCTCGATCATGTTTTTTAGTGGTGGTTTGGTGAGTTGACGCTTTCCTCCCTCGGTTGCGAGTGTTACTGACTGGTGCCTCCTAGTTGGGTATGATTGTCGAATCGTCGAAGATGAGGGACCTTCTGAATAGTGCAGTCGTTTCTGCGCAACCGCCTACGACTCCGTTCGACGATGAGACGTGGAAGCAACCGCGACAGTACCGCTTCTCGATGAATCCTATGCCGGGACTCATCATTCTTCTCCTCGGCAAGATGATGAGCTCGCACCACCAAGACTCAATGTTGTCCTCGATGATACATTCGCAATGGGGCACCATGTTCATGGGCTTTGCGCTGGCGCGTGCGCTCACATACATCACCCTGTACATCAGACCGCCGACATCTTACCTGCCTTCGCGACCACCGACGGAGGTCATTACTTCTTTCTGTCTTATCGCTGGTGGGATAACCTTCGTGGTGAGCAACAAGGACACTATTGCTGCCTTGGAGTCCTACAATCTCGACGCCATGTTTACGTTCACCGTCACCATGGGTCTCGTTGCGCTCCTCATGTCCTGGACCGTTATCGTTGTCGCCCTCAAGGGCTGGGCTGTCCGAAGAGAGAACGCGAGTCGATTCGCCAAAAGCAATGCCGGTGTTTTGGCGTGAGTGCTCTCTGGTTCCACGGTGGCATCCACGACACGCAGCTTGTCTGCTGCTCCTACTTCTTACTTCCTTCTCTTCTGGTACCAGCATAGCGAATGGTTCGCCGGAGTTGATACCCTGTTCTTTCTTACCTTCCATGCCTCTATGATCTTACGAGCCCTGGTTTTTTGATACCCTTCTCCGTATGGACGACGATACTGCATGAAAGACGACTTTGCATCGGGCCGGAATGTGGTAATCTTGATGATCGGTTGGATAGTGTGGAGCTGGAGTAATGAGCGTAGTAGACGAGAGAGCTGTAATGAGTGTTGCAAATTGAAGAGTCCTTATCATCTGAATGAGATTAGCTCGTCGACGACTCCGGGGCGCAAATAGCCTAGAAATCGTAAAATAGCCCAAAACTGTGAAGACGTTACGCACTGAAACTTCTCTGGAAAGATTTTGCAGGCAGCCACGTATCCTAGAGTCCCGTGATGGCCTTATTCCTTGACTGCCATGTGCAAAATTGATATGTTAAGAGATTATGGCTGGCCAGTGATCATGTTCACATGGATGACAGCTGTCAAGGAAACCTGTACCACCCTGGAACATTGCCTCTAATCTCGCCTGGGGTATCTTCCACATCTCCGCACTCTCTTCACCATCTTCAACAATCCCGCAACAAAACCTCGACCCCTCTACCGCGCAGCCCTTCCCCTGCCCGCCCCCCTGGCAATCCCACTCCCAGCTCTTCCCCTAGCAATTCCGCCTCTGGTTGGAATCCCTCCCCCTCTGCCACCCCGCGGTATGCCGCCCCTCCCCCTACCTGCCCCGGGCGTCTTCTGCGCCGGCGCCGGCGTAACGGGGTTCTGGAACTTGGACGCCATTTTACTGCTCGGTGGGTTCTCGACGAAGGAAGTATCGGTCGTGAGGAAGGTGGCTTCGATGTCGGGTTCTGGGCCGCGGTGAAAGCTCGAGGAGAAGTCGGGGTTGTTCTGGGGGCGTTTGAAGGACTCGGGAATGGGGGCCTGTCAAATTGTGAGACACTGGACACGGGAGCATGTTTCTGCGCGGATGTGCAACTTTGAATTGCGGAGCGCGGACTCACCTCGCTGAAGTCCACACAAAATGCATTCATGTTCAACCCGTATAGGAACCCAGCAAAACTCTCGCTGAATCGCGACAGGCTCTCATGCATGACCTGTAGTTGTAGGAAATTCTGCTCTAGATCTGCCATCGCGTCGCTCAGCTCGGCGAATCCATCTTGCAGGTCTTCGATAGGGTTGGCGGACGCATTGTAGGGGCCACGGCCGCGTGTGGCGCTATCGCGGAGGGAGGAGCGACTTGAGGGGCGGAGAGGTGTGGTTGGGCGCGATCGTGAGAGGGGGGATTTGGAGCGCGTGCGGTTTAGGGACCGCGAGGGAGGATCCGCTGGCGGGGTTGTTGAGGGGGGCATTGCGGTGGTTGTGAAATAGGATGATAAAGGGTTGTGTTAGAGTATGGTAGTGGCAACTCAGTGGTCCTTGGAGTATTGGCGCATGGTATGATGGCAGACGTGATTGTGTGTTCGAACTCGCGACTCGATCGGCGTGTTTACTTCACGATGTTTAGAGGGGCGGTGCCAAGCGACCCCAGGAACGATGACGATTGGACCTAGTGCCCACTGCATCCCCTCAAAGCCATATCCTGTACATTACGTTCGCATTCGAATATTGCTTTGCGGAACGGTACATACTCTGTCGCGTACGCCCTCTACCAGCCCCGTCCTCGTCATCGTCATCCCTGCCTTCCGGCGCAGAGCTGCTCCGCCCCAAGGTGCCCACTACCGTCAGCGCAGGACTAACTACGTGCGACCCGGCGGAACTGTGCCTTCCGTAAGCCGACTGCGCTGTCATACATACTCTTCAGCTTCTGGATTTTTTATTTATGTTCCTTCGCGCTCCTACACTTAAAAGAGCAACATACGACTTGACATCTTCTTTCGCAAAGTATCGGACAGCTCGGCATATTACCCAGCAGTCTCAACCCATATTCACCGTAACCGCATACCGCGCCTCCGCCGGATCCCGAGCATATCATTGCGCGCCTTTCCGAGCTGCAACTTTCCCCCAGAAGAGCGGATCAGGACTATTCACAGCGGTAGTTGTCTTGGGCATTGCAGTTGGCGGCGCACTACTCCTTCCATTGGTAACGCGCACTCCCGGAAAAGATCTCAAGAAAGCCGCGTCGTCGAGCTTCGATTCCTCCGACTTCACGGACTCCTTCCTCGTCATGGCGCCGAACACACCTCCCGGGCGGCCCGGCACGCTCACCCCCGAACAAGAGGTGAAGCTGCGCGAACTTTGGACAGCGACGCTCAAAGTGTTTGGAGAGTACGAACCGACAGCCGCGGATGCGAACGGCACGGAGACTCCGGTAGCGCCTATCGAAGCAGTCTCGGAGAAGGATGGCAAGAAGGACAAGAAGAAGAGCAGGCTGAATGTGTTCAAGCGGACCAAGGGCGACAAGGATGACAAGTCATCGACACACTCCTCCGGCACAGTGACACCTTCGGACGTTAGCTCGCTCTCAATAGCAGACGATGATGATAAGCACGGTCAAACAAAGGAGGCCAAGGCAGCGCTAGCAAGTACGTCGCCAGAGGACCTGCGCGATGCATTCTGGAGCATGGTCAAGCACGATCATCCGGATGGTCTACTCTTAAGGTTTCTACGCGCGCGGAAATGGGATGTGGAGAAGGCGCTTGTCATGATGATTTCGACCATGCATTGGCGGTCACAGGAGATGCACGTCGACGACGACATCGTTAAGAACGGCGAAGAAGCGGCGGTGAAAGACAGCAAAAGTAGCGACCCTAAGGTGAAGAAGGAGGGGGAAGACTTCCTGGCCCAGCTGAGAATAGGAAAGAGCTATCTCCACGGCCTAGATGCCGAGGGCAGACCAATGTGCATAGTCCGGGCCCGATTACATCGCGCTGGCGAACAGTCGGAAGCAAGTCTGGAGCGCTTCACCGTTTACACGATTGAAACGGCGAGGATGTTCCTGAGGCCGCCGGTGGACACTGCGGTAAGTCACTGCAGCATTGCAACGCTGTCATGAGCTATAGCTAATTTCTTCCTAGACCATCGTCTTCGACATGACCGACTTCTCCATGGCCAACATGGACTACGCCCCCGTAAAATTCATGATCAAATGCTTCGAAGCAAACTACCCCGAATCTCTCGGCACAGTCCTCGTCTACAAAGCCCCCTGGCTCTTCAACGCCGTCTGGAACATCATCCGCGGCTGGCTCGACCCCGTCGTAGCAGGTAAAGTGCACTTCGTAAAGACAGTCGACGATCTCCAGAAGTTCGTCCCCATGGACCAGATTCCCACCGAGCTCGGTGGCGCAGAGAAGTGGGCGTACGCGTACCCGGAGCCGGTCGAGGGCGAGAACGCGAAGATGACGGAGGAGGGTCCCAAGACGAAGTTGCTAGAGGAGAGGAGTGCGCTCGTGGGGAGGTACCAGAGGACTATTTTGGAATGGGTGCTTGAGGGGGAGAAGGAGAAGGGGCTTGAGGAGAGGCGGAGGGAGAGGGACGAGGCTGCTGAGGCGCTGAGGGCCAATTATTGGGCCTTGGATCCTTATGTCAGGGCGAAGACGCTGTATGATCGTGCTGGTACGATCGGCGAGGGAGGAAAGGTGGATTATTATCCGAAGGCTGCGCCCGCGAAGAAGGAGAATGTGCCGCTGGCGCAGGAGACGCATGCCGATGATTTGGATTAGGGGGGGAAAGGGTGTGTATATGGCCGGTGTCGTGGTGGTATTTGGGCGGCGTGTGTGGAATCGCTTGGAGAGGCATCATTTGCATCCATACCCAATTCCTCACATCTATAGAGCGCCGCTGTGTTGCTTAGATATTATTGATTGCTATCAATCAGATTAATTGGCTTGTACTCAATATGTTGTTCCCAAGGAGTGGATGCGGTGTCGGTTAGATGGCTCATTCGTCGTGCATGTAGAGTGGTCATGAGGCCTGTGGAGCTAGCAGAAGATGCGATGTTTCCCCAGCCGTGTAGGTGGATGGCGATCATGACGGGCTGTGTGGTCTGCATCTGGGATTGGGGGGACGGCACGACGGACGTGACGATCACATGCTGGAGTCACAAGCGACGAACGGAAGATCGCAGAGGATACCATTTTCAACGCCTGTTATGCTCAACGCTCATACATGCCCCCATACTGTACATATCTCTACAGGCATCCTACTTCCTTGTAATACAAAAGCTTCTCAATCCACCTGCTTCAACTTCCGTCCACTACGTTCGCCGTTCCTCGCCTCGTCAAGCTTGACATCCAAATCCTTCGCGTCGTCCATCAGGCCTTCCTCCAGCTTGCGCACGACCTCTGGCGACACGGCTTCTTCAGCGTCTTCGGGCATGATGAGGCCCTTGGCGGAACGGTAGGTGATTTCGCCCTTTTCTGCGGCGGTGAGACGTTGCTTTTGGCCTGCTTCGCCGGCGCGACCGAGGACACCGGCAATGACTTGGATGCAGCGGATACTGTCACAACGTTAGCTGGTTGATACATGTCAAAAAGAGGTAACAAGCGTACCTGTCGTCGTTGGCTGGGATGGGGTAGGTGACCCATGTCGGATCCGCATTCGTGTCGATGACACCAATGGTGGGAATATTGTTCAGCGCGCACTCGTGCAGGAGAACGTAATTCTCCAACGGGTTGAGACACACGACCAGGTCCGGACGAAGCACCGGCCTATCATAAAGCTGCTCCTCGAACCCCGAAATCTCCTCATCCCTCTCGTTGACCACCTTCGTCCGACACTTGCCCAGAATCTGCTGCCCGTTCGTTATGCTTCCGGGGATCCAACGTTCAAACAAGTGGTAGCCCTTGGCCATCTGTGAGGCCTTGACGACGGCCCTGTCCTGTCCATCGCGTGTGCCTACAAACAGCACGATGCCACCTCGCCGTGACACCTCCTGTACAACCTTGGCGGCACGACGCAGGTGCGCTGCGGTAACTTCGAGCGAGATGATGTGTATGCCTTGTCGTATGCCCTGGATGTAGCGTGCGTTCGCAGGGTTCCAGAGCGAGGTGGCGTGGCCTTGGTGGGCTTCGGAGGCAAGGAGGAGTTCGAGGGTAACGTCTGCGGGGGACGGGGGGTTGTTGAGCAGGGTGCGTGGGTGGTAGTGAGGAGCGATCTGTGAGCCTAGTTTTCCAATGTTTTGCTCTGTGGATGGTTAGAAAGGACGTGATGCAGATAGGAAGGGTCTGGCATACCCAGCTGCTTGAATGTGTGGTACTGTTCCGCGACAGAGTCTGAGAGCTGGGTTGAAGGCGACGGCGCCTGCGTGTTGGGACTGGCAACGGGTACGGGGAAGGATGACTGAGAATTGAGCTCGGGCTCGAGCGATTGGAGCTGCTGCGCGCTGGCGTCGACGGATGCTTCATTGGTGTTGTTGACCTGGGAGAAAAATCGGCTGATGGATTTGGGGGTGTTTTGCGCGAGCGCCCGACGGCCTGTTGATGTTAGCAGGGGGACAGTGGCATGTGCCGGACTCGCACGTACTGCTCCGCGCTGCAAAGCTCCGTATGATCATGGTTGCGGTGGTGGATCTCGTCATGCTCACAAGGCTGGCAGCGCTCACCAAAAGTTCAGTCGGTCGGCATGTCGGGAAGCTTGGCACTTAGCGCACTATCGCGCAACGACTGAGAGGTCTAAGCTTTGCTCTGGCGGCTGGAACCAAGTGAGCGGTTGATGACGTTGCTTTCGTCCAGTCTTCAACCTGGTCACACTTGAAGTCTACATAAACCACGGTTGCGAGCCAGAGGAACCCATCCATGCATGCAGACTTCCACCATAGTACCATGCGCCCACGGATTGGCGCGAGCAACACGTGACCCATCCCGACAACAAAACCCTGGTGTGCCCTGCGTCTGGCCGGCCGGTTCTGTCGCTTGCCGAGCGCTCTGGCACCGTCATCGCATTTGGGACACGGGAAGACCAGAGAGGTGCGAATCCCATGGGGCTTACACTTGCGTACCGCACCGCCGCCCCACTCCCGCCGCTGCTCCACGCCGCCGTCGCTCGAGGTGCTCGCTACTTGTACAGCAAAGTCAACAAGGGCCTGGTGCTGGTGCTGCTGCTGCTGCTCAAGTCTGCACGTGCGTGTCCCTCTATCGTCTGCAGAGGGTTTCTTTTTCGGTTTCGCGCGCGCCCAAGTGCAACCCTGCCGTCGCTAGTCCTAGTGCGTTCTTCTTCTTGACCCTGCGCCCGTCTACGTCTGCGTCTACGGCTCCTCTCACACCACTCCGCGTTGGACTCCGCGTTGGTCGTATGCACCCTTGAATCTGTGCCCGCGGCTAGGACCCTCCTGTGGCGACTTTCGATCTGCTCCCCCACCGAACGGTCGTCCCAGGCACACCCACGTCCCTCTCCCCCGCCGTCGCAGCCGTCCGGTCTTCACCGCAACCTCGCGACCCTCCGACCCAGCACGTCGTCGCCCCCGGGCGCTGCGACACCCATGCCATACCCATCGCCGATGCCACAGTCTGACCCCTGCCGACGATGAACGGCACGTACGCGTACAAGGGATACCCGCAGCGGCCCTACCCGCACGGCAATGGCGATAGTCTCGTCGACCTCTCGGGCGACGGCATGACGTCGTTCATGGGCGAAGGCCAGTCGCTCGACGACATTGTGCTGCAAAACGAAAAAGAGAATCGCAGACAGAGCATGCCCGTCTATGGCGCCGCGCAGATGCAGATGGGGAGCCCCGATGCCAGACGTATGTCCATGATGCAGTTCGGAGACAGCGCCACCATAGACGACTTCCAGTTCGATGGCAGCATGGAGAACCTCATGCGCAACGGCACCTTCCCTCGCACATCGGCCGCAATACAGAACGAGCGCATGGCCGTCTCCGACCTCGCCATAAACACACAGTTCTCCAACCCCAACTCCCCCTTCTCCACTATCCCCGCCTACGCATCTCCGCTGCATCCCAACGCAAATCTGGACCTGGACATGACAAGCCCCTACCCGAACATGTCATTACCGCTGGACGACTCCCTCATGATGGGGCCCAACGACATGAACATGTTTCCCAACGCCCAGTTTAACGCGCCCATGATGGACTCGCCCGTAACCCAGGATTTCACTGGCCTCCCCTCCGCACATGCACAGGATTCGAATTCGTCCATGCCGCCTCAGGACCAGTTCCAAAGCAATACCTCGAGTGCGACGCCTGACGCTCGTCCTAAATTACCTACCCGAATTAGCAGCCAGGAACAGAGCAGTATTCGCTCAGGCTCACACTCGCAGAGCGAAAATCAGTCGTCAAATAGCGTACCCACGCAGATCGCAAATGACTCGCCAAAGAACCAGGAGCCAGTCGCACTGCCGACAGACCAAAACATCGATCCTGAGGATTTCAATCAAATCAAATTTCCCTGGCAGATACCCCAGGGCGGTTTTCCATCCACCAGGAACTCCAATCCACACATGAAGACGCAATTCAAAAATGCGTATTCTTCCACTGGATTCGATATGTTAGGCGTTTTGGTACGTTCTGAAGGCCGGCCAGGCATCTTACGAGTGACTGACAATTTTGCGTAGATGCGGGTAGCAAGCAGGCCGAACCCTCAGATCAACATCGGTTCTGTCGATCTGTCATGCGCGTTCGTGGTGTGCGACGCCGAAAAGGATGACCAGCCTATTGTGTACTGCTCGGAGAACTTTGAGCGGCTCACAGGCTACAGCAAGCACATGATCTTGGGCAGAAACTGTAGATTTTTGCAATCGCCCGATGGGAAAGTGGAGCCCGGTATCAAACGTCGATATGTCGACGACGATTCGGTGTTTTACTTGAAGCAAATGACCATGACGAAGCAGGAAGCGCAGATCAGCCTGATCAATTATCGAAGAGGCGGGCAGCCCTTCATGAATCTCTTGACTATGATTCCGATTCCCTGGGAGTCGGGCAACAACGTCAAGTTTATCGTGGGCTTCCAAGTCGATCTTGTAGAACAGCCAGGGTCCATGACCAATAAGAATCCAGGTAGGTTCTCCTTCCGCGTACTTGATGCCTTTGTTGCTGACTGTGTATAGACGGATCTTACCGCGTCAACTACCAGCGAGGCATGTCCATGCCCAGCTACGTTTTTACCGACCACAAGCCGCAATCCGAACAAGGCCAAACCATCTCCAAGGACGAGGTATCAAACATACTCGCTACATACGGCTCGACTGGTGACTCTGAGATTACGCGGCGCATATGGGACAAAATACTGTTGGAAAACACCGATGATGTTGTCCATGTGTTGTCGCTCAAAGGTCTGTTCCTCTATCTATCTCCATCGAGCAACAGGATACTGGAGTACGATCCGAGCGAGCTCGTCGGCACGGCGCTATCTTCCGTGTGCCATCCCAGCGATATTGTGCCTGTGACGAGGGAACTGAAAGAGACGAGCAGTGGCGCCTCGGTCAACGTCGTATTCAGGATAAGGCGGAAAAAGAGTGGATACATGTGGTTCGAAGGCCATGGCTCTTTGCATACCGAACAAGGCAAGGGCCGCAAGTGTATAATTCTGGTCGGACGCGAGCGGCCTGTCTACACGCTCAGCAAGACAATCGTACGCGCATCCGGAGGAATCGGTGACAATGAGCTGTGGACGAAGATGTCGACATCCGGAATGTTCTTGTTCGTCTCGGCCAACGTCCGGTCATTGTTAGATAAGCAGCCAGAGGAACTCGTTGGAAATAGTATACAGGGGTTGATGCGCCCGGAGTCCAAGGTACAGTTCGGCCGCATTTTGGAGCTTGCGAGGACTGGAAGGAAAGGCGAAGTCAAACACGAGATGATCAACAAGAGAGGCCAGGTGCTACAGGCGTTCACCACGGTATATCCCGGCGATGCCATTGAGGGTCAGAAACCTACTTTCCTGGTCGGACAGACGCGACTCTTGAAGTATTCTAGGAACAGTGCCGGGCACCGACCAGCCATGTACACAAACAAAGAGCGAGACTCCGGGGACTCGCACGCTTCTTTACATTCAGGTCACTCGGGGGCTTCGTCTCATCCTGGACCACGGTCGCTTGCGGGCTCAATCACACCCCACACGGTCGCGACTGAATCGCGCTTCTTGACGACTGAGGAATCAGCCACTACTTTCTCGGGCCAAGAGGGTCTCCAAATCGGGCACCAGGACCAATCGCTCGCCTCGGAAGACAACGTTTTCGACGAGCTGAAAACAACACGGAGTACAAGCTGGCAGTACGAACTCCGACAGATGGAGAAGAGAAACAGGTACTTGGCAGAGGAAGTGCAGAGCCTCTTGGCTGCTAAGAAGAAGCGTAAACGAAGAAAGGGCGCCGGCCAGCTGCAGAAGGACTGTGCGAACTGCCACACAAGAACCACACCGGAGTGGAGAAGAGGGCCGTCTGGAAACAGGGACTTGTGCAACTCTTGCGGTCTGCGCTGGGCTAAGCAGGTATGCCTTTTTTTTCTCGTCGCATTCCTTTTTGCGCAAGAGCTAATTGTCTGTGATATAGCAAGGTCGTATGTCGCCCCGAACCTCATCTGTGAGTGACAGGAGCAGAAAGAGCGTCTCTCCGAGACACACGCAGAGCATTTTACCAAACGTCTCATCCGAGGCAGGACATCAAGCTTGCCTATTGTCGACGCTAGCCCAACCAGACAAGGGCAACGGCCAGGATCTGCATGCTTCGAAAGTTGCTCGCACGGACACGGCTGCTTCTCACAGTTATGGCGGTGGAACATCAGATATACCTCCCAAGATCGAGGAGGGTACGGAGCCTGTTTAACAAGGCTTTCACACGTTAGTTGATCCCGACTTCGCGTTTTGTTTCTCCTCACCACTACGAGCATTTTGGCTTTATCACGGATTTTGGAAACGATACCCTCTACGCGGTCTCGAACTTGTTCTCTTCGCTCCCGACCTCGCCTTACATTTAGGTCTTGTTCTTCACCCTTTGCTCTGGCTCGAAGCCAATGGCATGACGCACAGGGTCGTGACCACCTTTCTAGGATTTCTAGCTCACTTTAGAGCGATTTACGAGCTCAGTCTCGATGTTGGATATCTTCCGCCACCGATTCATGGCCTCAAACTTTTGTAGTATATATTATCAGCTTCGGAATTGGCGTAGTGCAGGCGTGTCATCTGCGTTTGTGGAACATGAATTTAGCTTTGCGGGCACGAATCAAGGCATAGAAGGAAGGTGTTACTTTCCTTGTATATATCAAGCGCGGTCTTGCAGCGATTTAGATGGGACAGGATGCGAGCGGGGATATCCCAGGGTGGCTTTTTAACACGATTGTTTACTTGCGGCTAAGACTGCAGATTATCATGTCATATCATATCATAACATATGGCCATCCCATATGTCGTTTTGTTATTAACTCATGATGGTGATCTTGACGTTGTTTCTAGAAGGTGGTAAGATAGGGCTGGGTTGCGCGTTGCTCAGTGAGACGGGACGGCTGCTGCAGGGGGAGTGACCTGAGTCGTGGGTGTGGGATTGCCTTGCAGATGGGTAGTCTTTTTGCATGGGTGGGATGGTTGGGAACGGACTCTGAAATTGACGCCTGCCGTTTTCAGGACTAGTGCTTGGGCTGTCTTTTTGGGGACGCACCTCGAGTGCGCCGTGTGAAACTTGAGGAGTTCATGCATACGTGCGAGATGAACTGCGAGATGAATTGCGATATGTGTCTGCAGGACGACATATGGATGAGATTAAGCTAGATAGCCTCATGGTTCCTGTCTAACAAAGAGACGTTCGCACGTGGCCGCCAGAGGAAAAAATTAAACTTGCGAGGTCGTTTGGACCCAGGCTGTGGGGATCCTTCGAGAGAGGGAGCAGGAATACGAAAGGGTGCAAGGGTTCATGGGCAAGGTGCGTCGAGGGCCAACGCCATGTTACGCCTCACGCGGCCACCAGCCGTCCGCTCGCCGCTTGCAAACCTTCTTTTTCTCGACCTTTCCCTTTTGTTCAACTTGGCCATTTTTTTTTTCTTGCGCTGCTGGGCTGTGGTTGTCACTACTCGGCTTTTCTCGTATTGGGCTCCGCCTCGCTTTGGAGGACAAGTGAATTCCAGTCTGGATATCGATTACGCTTGCGGTTCGGATTGTTGAGGGCCGGGCTGCTGAACAAGGCGCTGTTTCTTGGTAGCGTGCGGCGCGCGAGTGCGGTCCGAAGCGGTGCCATTGGATCCGTGTGGGGAAGAGAGTTGGAGGCAGACACGTCGAGGGCCCCGGAGAGCAGAAGACCGGCTGTGGACCTGCCAATTGGACGAGGAAAGCGGGCGAGAGGGCTGCGCGAGCCATCACGGTGCAAGGGGCACACGACTCTACGATACGACCCGCGAAACGACCGCCTCCGATTCCCTTCCTGCGCGCACGATCTGACGGCGCATTGCGAGCGTGCCCACGGAGCACATTGAGAGCTTGAGGGTGTGCAGGGCGAGGCGCGTGGTCACGAGATGGATGAGAACAATCGGATTACGATTACTGTGTGTGGGGATGGCGGGTGTGGTATGTTTTGCGCTTTCTTCTGGGGGGAGTGGAGCGGAGGGCGGGAAGGGGAGATGGTGGTGGCAGAGGAGGGTCTGGAAGGACGGGCTCGTTGTGGGATGGGATGGTGCTAACGGGGATACAGGCAAGAGCTCAATTACTTTGAGGCTGGTGAGGAGTCAGTGGACACATGAGTAAGTTTGCGAAGGCGCGGCGAGGTGTGTCTTTGGGTCATGGCTGACAGGTCGCGTGTACAGGTACGATCCGACGATAGGTGCGTTTCCTCCCACGACGGACGAACGAGTCCAGCGCTCCGCGAGCGGTGCTACGGGACATATCATATACATCAATTGCGCTTCAATCGCACTCCAGCGCATGCCCCAATGCGCCTACGCCGCCCCTACACGACCATCTACTAACGTCCCCGCAGAAGATTCCTACTCCGTAACACGCACCATCGACGGTGTATCCTACTTCCTCATGCTCACCGACACCGCGGGGCAAGAAGAATACCGCTCTCTCTGGGCCGCCTCCAACCTCCGCTCGGACGCCTTCCTCCTCGTCTACGACATAACGAACCCCTACTCCCTCGACGGCCTCGAATACTTCATCGAGATGATCGACATGGAAGAGGAGAACCGCATCGACCAAGGGAAATGCCCCCCGGTCAAGATCGTGGCGGGCAACAAGTGCGATTTGCAGGGCGGGAGGCAGATCCGCAGCCAGGAAGGGTTGGAGTGGGCGAGGAGGAGAGGCTGTGGGTTCATGGAGACTAGTGCGCGGGAGATGGTCAATATTGAGGAGACTTTTGCTCGTGAGTGATCTGCGAGGGGCGTGGTTGGTCGGATTGAAGGGCTGAGCTGATACTGGACAGATCTTGTGAGACGCGTTGTTGAGGCGCGGAGGGTGGCTAAGGAAGGGGGTGCCGCGGTGCAGCCTGTCCGGACGGCTGTCCTGCCGCCTCCGGGGGAGAAGGAGGACGGGTCGGAGAGCGCGCCCGGGGAGAAGGGGGAGACGGCGAAGACGAGGTTCTGGAGGAAGTTGAAGTGCTGGTAGCATGCCATTACAGCGCGAGGCTGTCATTCATGTGGGAGGAGGATATACCCTAGAAACGGTGGTCGTTTGTTGACACAGATGGTGATCGGCTCTGCTGGATCTACGAGATGCAAGGTGGACTTGTTTCGGACACGGATTCGGGGTCGGATGGGAGATCTATGGGTCTGGTTTGGCTTTGCTTGGTGAATACCCTTGTGCTTTTGTGTTTTGGATTTGGATCGCATTTGGATAGCCTGGTTCTTGTTGGATTGTAATAACATGTTCAGATGGTCTCTGCTATGTGTTTTGTGGGCTTCGGGGTACATACGGGAGTTTGTCTGCTGCTGAGATGCGCCCTTGTGCTTGTACATAGCTCGTGTTCTAATGTTCTTTTTTGTCGATGTTCGAGGGTACTTGTCGACTCCCAACCCCTTTGCACCGTTCCAATACGTGGTTTAAGATTTCAAATGCTTCCATCTGAGACGCGCTCTTCAAATGGGTACGTTATGCGTAGCTGCAAGAGTCCACTTCCCGCGGCACAGCTCTGATACCAGAATTCCTTTTCCTGACCTTGTAAATCACTGTCTTGCGAGGTAGTTGAGTTTGAGATGCGCAGTAGAGCCAGTCTTTCTGATTTGAACCCTCCGGGGCGAGCCATACAACCCAATGCTACACGCTCAAGCCCAGCGCAACCCTTGAGTACACACACAGAAACCGAAACTTTTCAAATACGCCAATGGACCGCTTGCACAGGCCCTTGTACTCCCAATTCATCTTGCACAACCCACAACAGTGCGCACAAACAATAAGAAAAGCGCACCTTATGCATGCATCCACGACACTCACCCTCTTCCCCCTGGAATCGGCGTCGACCGCCCCCCAGATACCGGCGTTCCCCTCCCACTACTACCCTCCTCCTCTCCGAACCCCTCTCGATAACTATCCGCCCTCGCCCTCTCCCCCTTCCTACTCGTCGCATCACCCATCGCGCCATCAAACCGTGCCGCCGCCCGACTGCTACTCCGCTCAGGCAATCGCCTCAACGACGGACTGCTACTCCTTTCGCTCAATCTCGGAAATGCGGGACTATCTAGTGGACCCGGCACCGTGCTTCCTCGCTTGGACAACGATAGACGAAGTCGCGATTGCCGTTTTCGACGAGGGTCGGGGGCGTTGCCGGCTACGATGGTGGTGGTGACCAGGTTTAGCGGCATATTGGTGTAGTCTTCGTAGGGAGAGTCGGAGTGGGTCTGTGTTTGGGAGTGGTGGTGTGGATGCGTGTATGGGTTGGTATAACCTTGTGGATTTGAGGTTGGTGCCATGAAGTCTGATTGCAGCGTATTCCTCCGAGATAAGCTAGGGCGCCGCGATTTCCGTAGTGTGTTTGCGGGCGAGGGAGAGCCAGAGCGGTTTCGTGGGTCCGCGGGGGAGTGTATCGTTGTGCAGGTTGTGGGTGCGAAGAGCGCGGCGCGGAGGGGGATTGGGGAGGCGGGATTCGAGGGGAGAGGTGGCGCGGTCGAGGTGTCCGTCGGTGGACGCGTTGAGGGCGCGCTGTCTAGGGGTTTGTAGACGCGAGTTGTGGAGGGAGAGGGAGATGGCGAGTGGGTTCGCCATTTGTCTTTCCAGCGGCGGAAGGCGCTGCGGAGGCCGTTGGGTGTGGATGTAGGTACAGGACTGCTGGGTCGGGTGTGTGTTTGGGGTGCCATCTTTTCGTGCATATCTTGCTTGTTCTTCAGAATTGTGCAGCTCAATCCCAGATCTGAACCTCCCAACGAATTGCAACCTTCTCCATCCAAGAGCTCTCTCTTTAACAACGCAGGACCAGCAAAACGCCACGGGAAAACGGGACCAGAAGAAGAGCAGAAGAACGAAGAAGAAGGATCGGGCCTCCCAGGACCACGCCCCTCGGGTCATTGCCCTCTTATCACCAAGCCCACTCCACGCGAATTCTAGCCGCGAACCCGCAGCATTGGGCCTGAGTCTCGCTTTCGGGGACAAGCTAGATGCAAGCACGCGGGCCATAGCGTCAGGAACAGGGGTCGACTGGTTCGCGGCTCGACGTTAGCCCGCAACGAGGCTCGGTTAGACGATTCCGGAAGCGCTATTTGGGCCCCGGGCGTTGGCACCGGGGTGTTGTGCAGGAAGGTGGGCTGATGGGGCGCATTTGTGGTTTGCTTGCGCGTGGAAAAGGGTTATATTTGCATTGGCGCGTGCAAGAGCATTGTGATGTCTCGGGTGTTGGCGTTCTGGGGAATGATGATTCTGGACGGTGTTGGATCTGGTGTCGGTGCACATGCGGGACCGGTTGAACTGGGGACGGTCTAAATGCGGGATGCACATGGTGGAGAAGCAAGGCTGTCTATAATCATTGGCTTGGGAGTCCAATTTTGTGGAAATGGGCCATGCGGGACGGAAATGGTTCCAAGCCTCTTTCTCGGAAGGAGGACAGCTGCGAGGGGAAGTTACTTGTTACGACTCGTGGTCCATTTGGCGATGGATGAAGCTCATGCAAGGAGAAAATATGTGGAAGGTAGTTATTCGATAGATTGGATGTGCATTCGACGGAGTCCGTCCTTAACCGATGCCACGCTGCTGCATCGATGGCGCATGCGCAATGTCGCTCGTCTGACACGTGTGTGCCCGATCGAGATCTTCAGTGGTACGGATTGGATTCTTCCACAAAGAAACCAACTGTCCGGTCTACACTGATCTTACGAGCTCGGAACCCCCGTCTTCATGGGGATCGACGACCCTAGTTAAGAAGTCTCATCGTAAGCTCGACCCTACAAACCGTTAGCTCTCCGCGCACACACACCACGATAGCAAAACTTACGTAGCAAACGTTCCCGCACTAACAGGCATAGCCCTCAACAGTGTCGGTGCAACGCCCCTCCAGAATCCAACCATACCCTCCGCTCTCCATGTTTTCGCAAAGCAATCCCGCATGCTCTTATACTTCTGATCTGCACCGAACCCATCACTTTGCATCTTACTCTTTACCACGTCGAACGGGTAACTGCTAATCCAGAGCGCTTCGCCAGCAATACCGCCGTAGAAGGCTACTTTGAGGGTGCTGATCTCGTCGCGCTTAATGTTGTTCCGCTTCGCGTCCGCATTCATCATGTACTCGAACGCAGTGAACCAGGCACCGTACGCTTGCGCTTCACGCATAAACGTGACCGCCGTCCCACGATACGGGCCCTTGAGCAGCCCCTCATGTGCCGAAAGCTTCTTCACGCAGTCGATAGGTCCGTTGTACAAACGGCCCGCACCATGGGGCTGGGTCTGCAGACGGATACGGATGTGCTCGATGGGACTTGATAGCAAGGTGTTGGTAATACCGGCCATAGCTCCAGACGCGTAGTATTGCGTGTAGCTGAGTTCACCAGAGCCAGTCTTTTCGAGGTTCCGGGCTTCGAATGCTCGCCGGGCGTAGTGGAAGCCGCCGAATTGGACAGAGACGCAAGCACCGATTCCTATTAGTGGAGTCAAGGTACCCTTGTAGAAAGCGAGGGCGCCTTCGTTCTTGTAGATTTTGGTGGCTGCGTCTAGGGCTCCGGAGTACTGCTGTGTCGTTTGTAATCTGACCTTGACGATATCGAAGGGTTGACCTGTTCAGGGTCAGTAATTGGATCTCTTGGTTGGGATACTGGTCTCTTCCGTCGAGTGTGCGGAAGGCAATGAACCCAGCACACAAAAGCAGAGAGAGAGACACCACTTGCAGCCTTCATGACCATCTCCTCAAGTTTCTCCATTCCGAATATACGTACCCAAAAGCACCTGCGCCACGCCGCCCACCGCCCCAGAAAATAAATCCTTCAACGTCCTCTTGAACCCATGCTCCGGCGCCTCCAATTCAGCTTCAATGCCCATCTTGATGTCTATTCCCGCAAAGAGCCTCACTCAATGCCTTTTGTTTACTTCTCTTTCTATCTCTTTCTATCTCGTTCAAACGCACGAGCCCAATAGCGGGGCGAGGCGGGGTCCAACAACGAATTCCTCGCGGTTCGACGCTTAGATGCGTGTCAATTGAACCTGCTCGAGCAGAAAGATCGCAAAAAGTTCCAGGATTGCAGGAGTAAAAGTTGTACGGTCGGTCAAAGTATTCTGACGATTCGCGGATAAAGCTCGGTTTTCTTTGGCTGGCGCGCTTGCCAAGACCGCGCTATCGGTGGTCTGCATGTCGTGATCTGGAAAACGGATCCTTGCGACCACTTGAATATATATCGAACAATATTTTCGGATCTCCCACTGGGTTTTTCACGACCGAGAATCTTGTCGAAGATTATATGGACTGGTATCCCGTGATTTGAGCATCGCTGGCCTCGTTTGCGCGACTCTTAAGAGGGCCTGCACGCCGGAAGTATCAACGCCAAAACCGTTATAGGGACTGGAGAGTGCGCTGATGAACAATAAGGATGATGTGGCTCTGTATCGCTCACTCTTGGGTAGACTGAGCTGGTATTGCGGAGGTAAGCATTGATTAAAGAAATAGAGCCTCCCATCTTGACCACATTATTGTAGTACTTGAGACTATTCAAAAGAATAGTAAATCGTATTGCGTCTCGTTCCATTACTTGAGTCACATACCGAGGAAGTAATGTAACGGGTATCTACCACACGTTCATCCTCCCATCCCTCTCCCAAAGCTTTCCCCCTTTCCGCACCCATATGTCTTATGAATGAGCCGACCCCACAACCCTCCGACCTCTTACATTAGCCTTCTGCTCGGTCACCACTCTACCGCGTCCTTAGACGCCCCTCATGTCAATCCGATTCACAATACTGTTGGCGGATTTGCTCGCCGACTTGCTGGACGAATAAATCGAGATTGTCGAATAAAAGACGAGCTCGCCTATCCCAGACGTACAAGGTTACATACCCAATGCCCTCATCTCCACGTCCAGAGTAGAAAGCGCGATTGCAAACAAAGAAGGGTGATGAGCGAGAAATAAGACGTGTCGTACACGGCTTGCCTGTTCGACCGCAGCGCGTCTTGGTGGACACTAGTCACTTGAGCAGATGTGTGGAGAGCCGCCGGCTGAAAGAAGAACAGTTGGGTATTGAGCGTGTGCTAAGAGCTAAAAGCCATATTGTAGGCGGTACAAAATATGCAAACCAGAGACCGACGGTTCGCAAACTCCAGTGAATACGCTCACGTAAAAAGACAACCATGCCATAATAATCCATAAAACACCTTCTCCTTACCACAACCAGTCATGAAGCCCAGCGTGAAACTCTTCCCACTGCCGTATATGTAAATGCTCTTCAAATGCTCTTCGAATAACAATGATAGAGCTAGGCGTTGTACGCAAATCTTCCGAGATTGATCAGCGGTTTGCGCGGAGAACACACACTTTCCGCGTCGCTGTCGGGAACGAGGAATTCCTCGCTGCCCTTCACTTCACGTCGCGTCGCCACAGGAGACTTGCGGGGTGTTGTAGGCTCGACATCGCTGCTAGCAGCTACTACCACTTGCTCTTCCGCGGCCTTCCATGTCGACTCCTCGAGCAAATCGTCATCGTCGTTCTGTCGCGACTCGTAAATACCCGTTGCCTTGGAAGCCGGCTGTGGACCATGGTTTACAGGTGCTGGTGGGACAACTGATGAGTCGCGCTTCGGGGGAAATGTAGCACGCGTGAAGGACAATTTCGAGCTTTGCGCTACTTTGGTAGCCGTGGACGTGCTCGAAACGTACGAAAACTGTGAGCGAAGACTTTGCACCTGTCTGGTAGCGCCGAGGAGCGTCTCTGGTTCGGGACTGCCGTGCGATGTTGCGGGTGTTAGTGTTCCAGATTCCTGTGACTCTTGCGAGGTTTGTGTAGTCATCTTCGACGACGCAGATGACTGCGAATCGTTGTCGAAGCTGAACGCGGAGTCTTTGAAGATCTTTAACTTTTTCTTGGGCTGGGAGGCAGCTTCGTCTAAATCGGCGAATTGAGCCATGGCCTCCTCCACGGAGTCGTCGGAAAACAGTTGGAAGTCCAAGCTAGACTTCTTCCTGCGGTGCTTGGTGGTCCGAAGCGACGGGCTCGGCTCTGCCACAGAAGCGAAGAACTTGCTTCGCGTGACTTGATCGTTGCTTGCACCCGGGGTGTCCGTGACAGAATCAGAGCATAGACGCTGTCTCTTCGAGAGGTTTGGGGCCGACCTTCTCGCAGCGGAAGAGTCTGAAATGGCTCGCCTGGCAGGCTGGGGTGCGGTTCGAGCGGCCGGAAGTTGTTGCTGTACACCTGTCCGCGGAGCTGAGACTGGGTCCCAGCTGCTGCTATTTCGCTGTTGCTCTAGTAGTGTTTGCTGACTTGGCGAAGGTGTGAAGAGATTGACGTCCAGTTCTGCGAGAGGCGTGCGCTTCGGCTTGAAGAACGACTCAATGGGTTTCGAGTGCTTGCCCACGGGCGTGTGAGCCGTAGTCGAGGCGGCGCGCTGCGGCCTCAGGGGCTTGCCGCTTCTGTTGTTTTCGGTCCGAACGACAAGAGGTTGCTTCGTGTGCGGATGCAACTCCCCTCGGGCGACGCCGAATGCGATGTGTGGCGGTACCTCTTCACCGATGAAGGGCATCGTTGCAATATCAGCTTCGGACTCCGGGGATGTCAAGTTGAGTACCCGTTTAGAGATGGGACAGAAGACCCATTGGTGCAAAAACGTCTTCTCCGCCTGGTAAAAGGCGTCGATGTAGCCGGCAGGAACCTTGAACTTGCCGTCAAACTGCGCAGCTTTTACGAGACGCTCGACGTTCTTGTGTTTGCGCAACATGCGGTAGGCCGTCTTGAGCCCCATGCTGCCAATGCTGGGAAGGTAGTCGCAGCCACTCAGGATCGCCATCCGTCGGAAGTCAGCATCGGTCCACCCAACTAAGCTGATCTCGCGGCAAGCCGTGAAACGGTTGCGGTTGATCTCGATGCATTCACCATACTTGTCCAATTTCGTGATCAGGCATTTGACGCCAAAGACGAGCAGGTCAGAGTCTTCCGACAGTACGCCATTGATGATGCCCTTGCGCTCCAGGTAGGCCAATTGCGAGTCGGCCTCGAAGGGCGCGACTACGTACTCGATGTTGTGATATTTGAGCTCCTCGATGAGCATGCGGGCCATCTCAGGGGTGACATCTACAGCCTTTTGCAGCTCGAGGTGGGCCTGGGATGTCTTGCCCACTTTCAGCAGCTCGAGACCCAGCCGCTTCCCTTCTCTGCGGCGTTCCGCCCTCTCCTTCTCGGTGCCGGCTTTGCTGGGGAGGTAGTCGCCGTCGAAGACGATGTATGGAGTGATCCCAAAGTGAACGAGCATGCGCACGCGGTTCATGGCGAAGTCGACGAACTTGGTGGTCGGCTTGTTTTGGGCGAGCTCGATGGCGCAGGCCGCCGTGCCGCGATGGAGCCATCCGTAGGCGTCCACGCCGATTGTTTGGCCGGCAAACTTCTTGAGGCTGCATGGCTGCTGGATCGACTTCAGAAGCGGTAGTAGGCCTGTCATTGTCAGCAGTGATACACGGTTGGGGTGCGGCCAGATACATACCGGAGATGCCCATGATGTCCGTCTCGCCTCCCGCGCCTCAGTCGGAGCGATTGCAAGTCTAGAGTATTACTGATGCATCCCGAGCAGAGTGCCCGTGTCGCTGAAAGGACTGTCGGGCTGTGAAGGCGGGGGTTTCGCGCGGTCGTCGTGCTGAGGCGTTCCACGCCTACGCGTGAAGCAAGGCAGGGACGGTTCTACGCGCCCGCGCTAGCGACCCGATACGGCTAGCCTGCCCAAAAACCCTGGTCCTCCAGATCTGAATTTGTTCCGAGCACACACCCACGATATCGCATCGCCGTTCGGTTTAGCCAAAATGACGAGCAATCGTCTCGGAAAGGTGCAGAAGCACATCACCAAGAGGAAGGGCAAGAATGCCGCCCTGCACGAGAACAGTCGCGACACCCAGCGCCTGCAGAGTGCTGCGGAGCGAGACAACAAGCTCAACCGTCTGAGTTCCGTGAGAGCAAAGCAAAATCGCCCGTTTTGTAGGTCATCGCCGTGTGTTGACTAACGTTTTTGGTGTTGCCATCTGACTGGGCAACAGTACTCAGAACCAAGTCGTTCCAGTCTTACACCATGGAGCACGAGGCCCCACTCACTGTGGCCGACATCCAGGCCATGATCGAGGACTACCTGGGCCGGGACGATGAAGAGCTGGCAACCCTCCAGGCTGCTCGTCGATCGGGCAGGCCGCCCACTACTCGTGAAACTCTGCTCAAGCAGCATCAGGTTATGGAGCAAGGCGAGTACGCGTCTGGCTTCTGGGTGCCAGATCTCGAAGACCTGGACATTTTGCAAAGGCTGAAAGCTTGGGACGGAAAATGGGCCAGCCTTGCCACTCTCAAGTTTTCAAGAATCGCAAAAGACGGAAACAGGAAAGAGTCCAGTTTCCCACCCAAAGGCATGTCGTGAGCATCGAATGTCGAAGAACGTGCGGAGCTGCTCTTGAGCACGCAGTCACGTGTGGACGAGCCCTTCTCTGAAAATCAAGATCGCTCGATGGAACGGGAACACCGAAGATACCGCATCTCAACCATGCCTAAATGGACCCGCACACGTTTAATGGAATTGCGTGCCACGCTTAGCACCTTTTTTGTCCAAACCACGACTGACGGATCTGGCGCAAGTGGAGAAGTGTTCACCCAAGGGGCACCGAATTACGACCTTGCGAACACATGCATACAGAATTGTATCAAATACGCGTAACGTCTTAGCTCCGACAGGGTCCAGGTTGAGGATTTTGGAGGGGTCTTCATCATATGTGGTGGAAGCTGGCCAGATAGGCGACCTTGTATCAATATCAACATGCCCGACGAAGCGGCCGACTCGATCGTGTGCGTTTAACCATGCCTGACTTACTCGACCTCCTTTTCATCATTCAACTCAACGTGAGTATTGACGAGATGATCACGATGTCCCTCACTCTACCTCTCATCGACGCTCTTGATACTAGCTGCACCGACAACCGAAACTCTGCAAACTCTTCAACCCGTCGGTTCCTTGTCATTCGACGCACATTCTTCGCAAGATCGAATTCCAGTGAAGACTGCTTAACCTTACGTAGGTGGCTATGAACGCATCTTTCGCAGCAATGCCGGTAGATCTACAACGTTTACCTAGCCCCGACCACTCCCTTCTTCCCACTATCTGAGCACTTTATCGGAGAGTTGAAACCTACCGTCTTACACGTAGCCATGTGATTGTGGGCCTGGAACCCAGAAATAGAGTTTCCCGGCGTTGCCGACCAGGACACCGGCGCAAGACTTGCGGCTAGTGCAACCACTGTTGACCGTCGGTCTGGACCCGTCACTCACGATTGGCATGTCAACAACGTTCACCGCGAAAGCACGCACTATGAAGGGGCAGATAAAACATGGCGAGGCGTGTGCTAAACTATTTAACAGTTTTAATCCAGGGGATGCTGGTGTTATCGTGCTGTCGACTTGCATGATTGAGGGAATTGAGCTTGCAACATGACGCTGAGAGAAAGGTGCTGTCTTTATTTCTTGCCTCGTCGTATCTTGCTGTCAACACGAAAGTCATACTTTCCCCAATGACGCTGAGAAGGTCCAGGACAGCCCTGCGGATGCCAGACCGCGGGACCGGGCCACCCACGATCTTTTGATCGACCCGTCGAGCCACCTCTCCGCACTTCGCTTCCTTACTTCCCAGTCCATTGCACGCTTCACTCTCACTGGTATCCACAGCCCCAGTCTGGTCCAAATCTTCCCGCAGCCAACAACACGGCATGGCAGGTGTAGACCCGTCCGCGTGGCATCCCCCTGCGGATCAACCAATTAGACTCATCCCGTCGACGATGCGCCGGCGCCGCAGCGCTGCAGCTCTAGCAACAATCCCAAACCAACGAACCACGCACTAACACCTCCCAACGGACGGCATCCTGATTCATGCAACAGATCTAGATACATCGATATCTGCTGCGTCGCTTTCTGAGGTGCCGTAGGCTATCCCTGCTCTGACCTCGCCGACTGCATGGATGCGAAGGGTGAACTCTCTGGAGTATTTGAGAAACCTAGTGCTCGAGCTAATCTTGTGTAGCTCTTAGAGCTAACATGGGGAAGATGGCTGGGGGAGGGGATGGTACCTGGTGGTGCTTTTCTCGAATTAATCTAGCCGGACTATAGCGGTCATTGGTTGGGAAAGGCACCCTTTTCAAGCCTAAAGGGTTGCGTGCCTATTTTGATACAGTGGTATATGTATCGCCGCATTCAGCTGTGATGATGCAGGCTTTGTACGTCTTTGTCTCCATATCTTCGCTCGGTTGCGCTCCCTTTCTCCACATTCATTCGGGTCGAACTGGAACAAGAGGTGACGGTGAGAGTTATACATAATTACAATGGCTGAAGTAGCGCCAGCAGAGGTATGCAGAGAACACGAATTTGAGGATAAAATGACTGATACTATGAAGATCCCACTTGCCGGCAATGTCATCTCTGTCATTCTTCAGATGACTACTTTCGGTATCCTCTCTGTTTGCCTGCGTACGAGCCGTTCCCACCAACCCTTTCCTTCAACCCGCTGACACCTCTAGTACGGCGCCTTCCCGCCGAACGTAGCTGGAGCAGCCTCCCTCTTGCATCATGGCTCATCCTGATCATCTATTTCGACTCAGCCCTCTTCGTATTCGCCACTGCTATCATCACCAGAGGCATTGGAATCAATACGTCGAAAGAGGTTTGCGATGGCGGGATCTTGCTATGTAGGTTCATTGTGTCCGATGTCTCGGCATTCGGACTGATTCGTTCACAGGTCTCGTTTGCTACATGACGACCAAAATCTTGATTTATTATTTTCTCGTCGAGAAGGCTGTAAGTGATGCCCATGTTCGGCAACTTGGGATTGCGCTCACACAAGTAGTATATCGTGCGCGGAAGCCGCTGTCCCCGCTTGAAGACAAAGCTTTGGCTGTTCAACTGCCTCGGCATGATTCGTATGTGTACCGTACAATTGGTAACATTAAACCCACTAACCATCGTAGTACCTTACTGCATCGTCGTGGTCATGAATTTCATCTTGTAAATAGGCTTTCTTATCTTTATAGATACACGGCTAACATGACTGCAGCCGCATCGCATACATCAACGAAGATGGTGTATGCATCATTGGGATGCAAAAGATTTCCATGATTCCTCTCATCTCCTTCGATGTCGTCGTAAACGTAAGACCCTAACACCAGAACCTCATGCACAGCAACTAACAGCACCCTCACAGGTCTACCTGACACTCCTCTTCGTCCTTCCCCTTCGCAGTAAGTTCAACCCACCCACCTCCCACCCAACAAACCTAACACCCCACAGAACTCTATTCCTACCAAAACAACATGAACGCCTCCCTCCACACAATCGCCTTTCGCAGCTTCATCGGCAGTTGCGCAACCCTCACCTCCAGCGTCGTCAACCTCACAATCCTCATGGTGCTCAAAGGCGAACCCGGCTGGATTTGCCTCATGTGCTGCAACGCCGATGTCCTCTTTTCCGTGATTGTCCTCCACTGGGTGACGCAAGTCGACCGTGCGTCCAACTCGTCCTCCGCCAACTCCAACACCCGGTCCAACCCCGTGCTCAGTGCCGCCGGTGATGCAAAGACCTCCCAGCTAGGAACGTCGCGTTCTGGGCGCCACTCGATCACATACAACAATAATTCGAAGGGAATGGGCTCGACGATGACCACGGAGATTAAGGCTATGCCGGCGAGGAGTAGGAGGGGAAGTGATGATGATGCGATAGAATTGAGGGGGATAAGGGTGCAGACGGAGAGGATCCAGGAAGTTGAGCTTGATACGAGGAGTGAGGGGAGTGCTTGTGGATATAGTGTGGAGAGGGGAGTCAGTGCGGAGAAGATGGTGTAATCACCATTGAACTAAGAAGGATGAGAGGAATGGGCGTTCGTTATGATTTGGCGTTACATTGAGGGTATCTTTTATTATACCTAGGTTTGATTTTTACGGTGGAATATGTAACCAAGAAGATCTAAAAATCCTTCCACTTCCTCGCAGGCTCTCTCCACCCCTTTGCCGTCACCGAAGTAGAAACTTTGGCCATAGCTTTTGCTTGAAGCTAATATAATACTTGAATGGTGTGTTGCCATCGCCCGCGGTCCCTCAAAATCCCTTCCATGGTTTCTCACCAAGATGTTGAACAGGTGCCGGGTAGATAGCTGAGAGATGTTATGGAGAGGAGTCCGCAGGTTATAGGAGTCTGTAGCCAGGACACTGTTTGTGAAGGCGTGATGTGACGCCGTATACTACAGTCGCGGTTTCCGTGACATTCACTTCCAAATTCACATCTTCACCGCACACGCGACCTAACGCCGGCATCAATGTTCTCAACCCAAACTCTCCTCACTTTCCTCAACTTAAATCGAACACTTTAATAGCTCCATCGCTATCTCCACCTCACTACGTCCAATTGAGACTTTACACCATGACCCTAGAGGACCTCCAAACCTTCGCCCTCCTAAAGTCTCAGATAATCAGTCCGTCCCCACCCCCCTCCCGCTCATCTTCTTGACCCACTAACTTGAGCCACAGGCATAGCAACAGCTCTCTACGGTACTCAAGCCACCAACGCCTCAACAGGCTTCGACGTAATAACATACACATGCCCGCCTCTCTCCTACCCCACAACCATAGCTACAGCCTCACCCACAACCACTACATCCTCAACCTGTAAACCAAAAGCGAAACAAAATACTACGACCTACGCCATAGCCCTAATAACCTACACCTCCCCCCAATCATGCACAACCTGGGAACTCCTCAGCCACATCGAGAACCAAGAAAGTCCCATCATGGCTGCGGAGAAGATGTTGGAGGATTTGCGCGTGGGTATGGGTGATGTGATGGGTAAGTCCATTGACCCCTCACTCCTTCCAACTTTCCTCTTTCACCCTCTTCCTTGCTCCAGTATATATATGCATGTATATATGTACTTACTAATACACTACGACAAGCCGATCTAAAAGCTAGAGGCACGTATACAGTCCAACACGCTACGGTGCCGGATCTCGCGGGTGTTGGGAGTAGTAGCGGCGGTCCAGGTGGCGAGGGAAGTAGCAGTGGACAAGCATGGAGTGAAGACGTTGGTGCTACGGATGGCTGTTTCGAAGAAGCTGGGACCTGGCAGGACTTCCACTTCGACGTTGGAAGTCAAGCGACGTTAGCCAGCATCAAAGAAGAGGACGAATAACTCAATAAGCCCTCTCCCTACATCCTTTCACCAGTACACCCAATGCCCACCAAAGCCATCAAACACACGCACATCACACATTCTCACACACACCAAAGCAGAGAGAACATCATTTTAAACACACCAAAAAACCACATAAATCACATTGGAAGACGACTACTTAAAGACCGACTTAACGACCACTAATCGGACTCGTCAACCCCACATTCCCTCCCGTAGAAGCTCTTGTCATGACAGGCTTGACATTCGGCACTGGACTCAATGGATCGCGCTGGCTAGAACTCTGGCTAGACGTGCCCGAGCTCAAGCTACCGCTACCATGGCTACCTTTCCTTCCATTAAGCAGACCCGTGGCGTGGAACGGATGACCGAGACCATAATGGACAGAGGGCGACGCAAAGTCATCACTGAAGCCATCCGTGAAGCCTGAGATGTTGGAGAGCATCGATGAAGAGCGGCCACGTCCACCGCGAAGGGAGCCTGGAGTGCTGGTGTTGTTGTTGTAGATAGGGAACGTGAAGCTCTGGAAGGGGTTTGCATGAGGAGACATATTGGTGTTTGCGCCAGGAAGGTGACCATCGGGCGTTGCGGGAACAGACGACGTGTGCTGAGGTTGTTGTAGAAGGGCTTCAAAGTGCTGAATTGTCTGCATCATCTGAGCTGTGGAGAGGTGGTGTTCGTTGGCACGGCGCTCGTAGCTGTTGATGTTGCTGCGATACTGGCCCTCCACCATCATCCGTTCATTCAGAAGGGCCTGACGTTCCTGCTCCTTGCGTTGCTTGGCCGTATAACCCTCTTTGTTCGCGATGATGAGACGGTCGTGTTGTTCGTTGAGCCTGGTCTGTCGTTGTTGAAGGCGCTCCCTCTTCTGCGTGGCGGTTGCAATATCCGACTCCACGCAGCGAACTTGGCGTTCGGTCTCGGCCTTTGCATTGTCCAACTCAGCTAAAACAGCCTCTTTGTTTGCACGCTCCTTCTGCCACTCCTGCTTCTTCACCGCGGCCTCTTTGGTCTCGTCGTCGGGAATGTCGCCCAGAGCATCGATCTTGACAGCGAGGTCAGCAGTAGTGTCATCGGCCTGGCGAATGTTTTGCGTGAATTGAAGGACCCGTTGGCGTTGGCGCTCGTCATTGCCTCCAGCATTGCCAAGGCGGCTACCTAAGGTATCCACCTCTTTCTTGATAGCAGTGATGGCTGCCTTGTGGTCCTTCTTATTCCGCTTCAGCCGATTGCGTTGCTCCTGGAGCTGCTGGTCCGCCGCGGCGATCGAGTTCTTCAGTGTTGTAGCGGGAGAAGAAGGTCGTAGGGTTTGGTGAGCGGGGGGAGACGCGACGGAGGCTAGATATTCTGTGAGTATGTGCGACACGTGAAACTTGCTGCAGTGCTCACCTAATTCGGCAACTGGGCTTGGGGAGGTAATCAGGCTGGCTGAATAGATGACTTGATGGTCCCTGGTCCGGACAAACTCGCAAAAGTAGTTTGACAAGCCCGTCAGACCAAAAATCTCACCCACCCAGTAGCCCGTTACCTCCTCGCCCATGTATCCCTCCGGATACGTCTGTCGAATCCGAGTCGAACTCCAATCGGCACCGTTCACACGGATGTAGAAAGGCTTCGACTTGTCAATCCCGGACCCGGCAGACCCATCCTGCTCCTCCGGCGCGCCATCGTACTCGCGGTCACCGAACAAATTCGCACGAAAAGTAACGTCGGAATGCCCGACTTCTGAAATCCAAACACGGTCGTCTTCCGATCTCCAAATAGCGTTTCCAATGTGATTAGCGTCTTTTGCGTTAGCCTCCCCGGCATCGTTGGCCGCACGGCTACTCTCCATCTCTTTAAGAACTGTAACTTTTGTACTCGCTAGCGCAGCCCAAAACGGCTGCTGACTGCGAACGTGTGTAGCCTGCTTTCTCTTCCTGCGGCTGCTACTCGCCTTGTCCTTGACTGCGGGCGACGGTCCTGGTGGACGGCCATCGCTACTCGAAGAATTGGGTACTTCGGCGTTGGAGTCAATGGTGGCGGTAGAAGCACGCTGGAGGAGAACGCCGGCTTCGGGGTCAGTCTTCTTGCCAGTCGACAGCGAAGGGGCTGTGTGTGGCCGAGATAGAGATCGTCGAATGATGCGAACAACGCCTTGAGCTAGAATGTGAATACCCAGGAGGCTGCGAGACCATCCGTGGGGGGTCGAGAAGCTTTCCTGGAAGGTTGGCATACTCGGTGGGCTCGACAGAAATTCCAGGCCTCCCCGGGCGAGCCCAGTATAGACAAAGTGGAGGATATGTTGCCGAAGAGGCCTGAATCTGAAGAGATGGTTGGAGAGAATGATGATGAAGCAGATGAATATGCTGTTAGTTGTGCCATTCTTGCCGGCCGCGGCGCCCCCGAGGGCTATTGCAATGACGGCCTGGGCCAGGTCCAGAAAGAAGTTCTGCACCGGGACCCAGAGCACGAGCCAGAGCAGCAGTATGAGGGCATCGGCGAAAACGATGGTGAAGAGCGAGGGGGTGCCGCCGGAGCCCTGGAAGATGTCGGTGAAGGAGGGAAAGGCGGAGAGGGCGGACAGGGGGGTTCCGGCTTGGGGAGGCACAAAGGTGAGCGTCGCGAAGAGGAACTGCACGACGGTGAGAACGGTGGGGGGTAGCTGGAGAAGGATGATGAGAATGGCGAGGACGTCTCGCAGCGGACAGGACGAGAGAATGGTGGCAGTAATGGTGAGCATGTTGACGGGCGGGGTCTTGCTTCCCCCGGTGTTGGCACGCGTGAGCGCAGTGGGAGGCGGCGCGTCGAGGCTGTCGTAGGGTCGGCAGGCCTCGAGGCCGTCGAGCGAGACGTCGGACCCCGCGCGCACACGCTCTTCCACGGCGGACGACGCAGCGGCGGCAGCGCCGGCCAGGTTGGTGTTGACGAGGGCTTCGCGGAGGGCGTCTGGGCTGGAAGCGCTGGCGGGCTGCGTCATGCTGTCGTCTACGTGGGCGAGCGGCGGCGTCGGCGGCGGCTGCTGCTGGGGTTTCCCATTGGCGTGGCCGTTGAGCGCGGGATTGCTCTTCTGCCTGGAGATGCGCTTGCCGATGGGCGGAGCCAATCCACCACCATTCTCATGTCGCTGATTTCGCTTTCCCTTCGCTACCATGAGCGACGAAAGGCGAGCGGTGAGCGTGGACACCCCGGGTCGACTCGACTGCTGCACAGGACGAGCCAGACTGCGTTGGGGGGGCCGGTGCTCGGTGGAAAGGAGTGTCGTGGAGGGTGTCGGGGGTGGTTTGGGCGAGGTGCAGTGGTGTCGAAAAGGCCGGACACAGGTACGCACCTGTCTGCCAAGCCCGAGTCACGTTGGATGGCTTTGGGATGGCAGACGCGCTACCAGACTTGCAAGTGGGTATGGAAGGCTGGAATTTACTGGATTTGCAGCCTAGTGCGGACAATGCGGTCCACCGCCGCTGCTCCCCTTCCGAGGCTGCATCGCCGTTGCTGCCATCCCGTCTTGTTTCAGGTGTCTTCCGCCGTCCGCCGCCATGCTCAGCCCGCACACGACACACCACCGCGCTGACAACCACGCCAGACGCCCTCCCTCCAGCAGCCTCCCATCAGCCCACCCGGACCCTGTGCTGTCGATCAGATGGCCCGAAAAGGCTCCGGTCCAAGCGATCGCCCTGCGCAGTCCTGGATGAGGGCTCTCTCTAGCCAGAAAGAAGCGCGCTTGTCCTCCATGAGCACAAGACCTCCCCTCATCCGCTCGCCGGCCTCAGATCGGCCCTCTACGCCTACCGTCTACCGTCTACGACTCCCACCTCTCTCGCCATGCTGCCCTGCCCCCAGCGTCATCACACAAACATGCAGCTGCAAACAAACTTCGCCCCCGGGAACCAATACAGTGCAGCGGGTTCCATTTTAGCCCTTCTTATTCATTAACCCGTCTGGGTCCCCCCCGGTCACGAAGCTCGTTTTACCTGCACGTTTAAGGCTCTGCGGCGAATCGTCGCCGTGCGCACCGGTGCCGGAACTCTCCAACGCACACCGCACCCTTCGCCGCCTGCATTCACGCCGCCGCAAACAGCACGCTGCCCCCGCCACCGGCTCCGTCACTCACAGCTTGCGTGCTTGCTTGCGCTTTGTAGCCTCACCACAGTGCACATGGTGTGGTCGCAATATGGTTCAATGTCTCAATATCTGCATCGCCCTTCTGGCGGCGATCGCCCGGCTCTTGTTTTCGGAGCTTTTCCAGTCTTTGTAGCCTGGTTTTCATTCCCATCACTTCCGCCCCTCCACCATGCCGCCATCAAAGCTTGACATGACTAGGCCAATCGCATCCGTCGTGACGTACGAATTAGGAAATCCGGGCAAGTCACGCTGTCAACGGGCATGCAGATCGTCTGGGAGATAGCGCTGCCTCTGCCGCTAGAGGCGATCACACATGCGACATGGTCTGTAGAAAAGCTTCACGGATCTGCGCTTCCCAAGTCCTCCTTGGCGTCCGCTCGGTCCCATGTGCCTTGCTCCAAGCGCTTCACCCGTCTGATGAGGTTCAACACCTTGTTTCCGTACGTCTGCTTTGCTTGCTCCTGCAGGTCGTATGTTTCCTGTAGCTTCTTGATCATGAAGGGCTTCATGGCCGACTTGCGCGCCGCCCTATAGTCGTACACTGCTATGTCCTCAACACACCTTGCTGCTGGCCGTCGGTGCAACTCCGATAGAATCACCACATCGAGAATGAAGTGGTCGGAATCCGACTTGGGCTTGTCCTTGAGCTTATGGAGCACTGTTACCCTGTCGGGGTATTTCATAGGCTGAACACAGTCAGCAACGTTGACCTGCGAATGCACTCCATCGCCCCAGCGGAAGCGCGTCTCCGGCAAGTGGTGTGACATGCCGGAAGCAGTGTAGCCCCACACGAAAGGCCTACGGCATGCGGCAATGTCGGAACGTACGAACTTGTAGTCGGTTCGGATACTGCGGAGTATCAGGCCTATCCCAGTAGGCGCCATCAACTCTTTCCATTCCGCCTTGTGCTCGGCATCGGCGGCAGCAAAGTTCAGCGCCCAGTTCACCCGGGCACTTTCGGCATATCGATTATAGACAACATTGTTGACATGTCCTAGCACAGTCAGTGTTTGCTGTCCAGCTTACGGTCTGGGGTCCATTGAAATACCCTTGGAGGTGTTAGCTTCCGCAATCAAGTGTAGAAAGACGCTTTCGTCGAGTTGGTCTCACCATGCTATCCTGTACAACCCGATACATTGCATTAGCCATTGCACAGCAGTATTGGACGGGAGGGGCTGACCATCTCTCCCCACACGACTTCCTGTCGATACAAACCCATACGGCCCTTCCCCGTGAGGAAGCCTTCACTACCAGCTACCAGATCCCTCCAATCCGTGGTCAATTCTTGAAGTATTATGCCTGCGTCCTTCGATTGCTCGGGGTTGAGTCCAAAGTGTATGCACCGGCCAATCCGTGTCTTGAGATCCGAGAGCCATCGAGGGCTTAGGGACGCGATCGTGGGTTCATTGCTGCTCGGGGCGGTGGATTGGAACCGCGCGAGGTGCGGGATGCGTTGCGCGGCGGCGGGTAGAACTGAGCGAGCCGGTGGGGCCAGCAGTGCGGTGCGCGCGAGAAGGCGCATTCTGGGCGGCTGCTCTGTAGGTTAAGAAGAGAAAGAGAACGTCGAAATGTAGACTCTCCCCCGTCGTACAAGTGGTATTCGATTGGAAGCGAAAGTGTCCAGGCCGAGGTTTGCGCAGCTGTAGCGACGACGTCAGGGGCCCAAGCTTCTTATGCCCGCCACGAGCCGTACTCGGCAACCTTACACCTTCAACCAACACCGCCAGGGCCGTACTATCGGATCGTTACTCTACCAGACTCCATACAGAGCTTCATTCGATTACCCATCGAAATGACGTCTTCCAATCCGGCGCTTCGACATCAGGTTATCACGATATATAAAGGTATGTCGCTAACAGTCTAGATTCGTGTGTTGTGGACTGAGTCGATGTAGAGTTGCTGTTCTTGGGTCGCGAGTATCCTCTGGGATATGAATATTATAGAACGCGTCTACACAAGGCGTTTGCTAGTCAACGACATCTAGAAGACGAAGAGCAGATCAAGAAGGGAATCGTGCGGGCGGAATTCGTCAAGAAAGGTAAGTTGAGATGATCACGTTGTAGCTAGTCAGTGCTAACAATCACGGTCAGAAATCGAAGCTTTGTACGCACAGCAACCGAAAAGTGTTGTTATTCCATACTAAGACTAACGTCACGAACAGATACTTCCTGAAGCGATATCGAACTCTGCGCCAGCGATACGAAAACCCGTAACCTGTGTTCCCTTCAAAAGTCAAGCTCCAATCCTCGGCCGTGATTGTGGGATATCTTAAATAAAAAGCGGTACGTGAACCTTCAGACCTTGTGACACCACCAAACTCCAATCTCAAGACATTCTCCGCTGGAAGCACCCTTCTGCTCCAAGAGGTCTGACATCATCGACCCCCACCACCGCTGCCACTCTTCCTGGTTCTTCCCACTGACCTCCTTCAGCAACGGCTCCAGGCTCTCGATCATTTGGATAACCACCAGCAATGCTGTGTATCTCAGCGCCGCCTGCTCTTCGGTAAGAGTCGTGCTCTCCAGTGTGTGAATTCCCCTTTTGCCCCGTGCCGCTTCGCTGCCACGGCGTTTCGCGGACTGCTTGTCTGGCGCACCTTCCCGTTCCCAGCGCAGTTCGCCCAGGGGTATTGCAACCCTCCGGTATTCCACGTCGCGCAAGGTCTCGGTCTCTTGCAGTAACATTTGCGATATACGCGAACAGGGCGTGGGCGACAGTTTCTTCTTGTCCAATGCCTCTTGTATCCAGCTATTGGAGGCTTTCAGAAACTTGTTATGGACTTCGGTGAAGGGTGTGAGTGGCGATATCAAAAAGGTTCCGGTCGATACAGCGCAAGCATACTCGTGCTTGTTCATTCCTGGCGGTGGCGGCGGATGCGGCAAGATGGAGCGGATTATGTGATCAGTCTCCCAGATCTCCAATGTTCCCCCGGGTTTCAGTATCCGCGCTGCTTCGTCGAGTATCCTCTGTGTCGGCGAGCCGATTGGTACGACCATGCTCAGGTCTTTCATGACCACAATATCGAATTCTCTATCATCAAATGGCAACGGCACCTTGCGCAAGTCGTGCTGTATGAATCGCCAGTCTATGCCCTGCTTCCGCAAATCCACCGCTATGGGCACAATGTCCAGGCCGGTGAACTGAACATTATCGTAACCAAGACCACTCAAGTAGTCGTGGCACAGCGACGACCAGTATCCAGTGCCGCAGGCAATCTCCAGCACCTTCTGGGGAGGCCGCTGCTTCCTGGGGCTGGATCCCAGGGCGCGACCAAACGCGGAGGTTGCGAGGAGGGTGTGTAGGTTCTGTCGCTGAAGTTCGGGGAGGTCGCACGGCAGCGGATAGGGTAGATCTCGGAGATATCGACGACCGTGGCGCAGGACGAAGGGGTTGGAGAGAGGGCCGCCGTCGTCGGGTTTCGTGCTCTGGGTAGAGACGCTCGACATGGAGCCCCGCGCTGGATCCATTGGAGCTCCGTGCGGCGCAGCAGGCGTCGCGCTCGAAGCTGAGATGGTTCTTCCGAGGGCGTCAGTGGTGGTCAGGTCCCATTGCTTTGCCTCTGCGGGTTTGGGAGGTATGGGTGGGCCGTTGGCGCCGCCGGTATAGCGATACTGCGTTTCAGGTCAGACGAGCATGTCTTCAGACGGCTTGACGTCCCAGGAGGAGCGGCCCACCATCATCCATTCGGCCATTTGGGATCCTTGCCCCGATGCGCTCCTAGCGTCGAGCCGATATTACCGCTAAAGCACGTGGGCTGTTGGCGAGCAATACAGTAGATATAGGGCGGTGGGGCGGGTCAGCGGGCAAAGAAGTAGATGGAGATGCACAGCAACAGCAACAGCATGGCCGCAGTAGGTCTTGGGTAGTCTTGTTTCAGCAGCGCTCGGTGGTATAAAGGCTGATGGGGCGCGCCGTTCGGGGAGCAGGTGAACAGCTTTTAAGCTCTCTGTGTGGAACTACAACCGAGGGCACTCCAATCACAAGTGAGGGGAGGCATCCTGGGAGGCCTTTCCCCAGACTTTCAATAATATACTGGGCAAAATAAGCCCGTCTTGGGCAGCGTGGCAACTCTGGCGCAGGAGATGTGGCGTCCGTGTCTGCAAACGCGGACACATCCGCCTGGGGGTCGCCCGGTTGTGGCCAGCGTTTGGCGAGGAGAGGGAGACGACCTGTTGAAAGAAAGTGAATGAAAATGTGCCATGACGCAGGATGGCGCAAGCCGTACGCTGGGCGTAACGAGGAGTGTGGCCATTTCAACATACAGATGGCGATTGCGTGGGCCGTCTTCCCATACCGTATCGTGAGAGCTCAAGCTGGTCGACTGCTTGCATGGACAAAGACGTGTGATGACTAAGACGCAGAAGAAGCCGACCTCGTACAAGCGCCGCGAAGAGCTCCATGAGCAGCTCTACCATTGCTACTCGCTCTCTATTGTTCCCCCGCGCTCCCCTTGGAACGGCATCCGTCAGTTGCACACGCTGTAATTGAGACTGCTTGAATAGCCGCACCCCTTCGGCCTCTTGAGTCGTGTACGTGCGCGCCTTCGACCCGCTTCCGCTGTCGTCCACTGGCGGCTTCAACCAGCGACCAGCCCTCCCCCCCACCTCCAGTGACTGACGCTGTGAATGCAGGCGCCAGACTATCCATACGCCTCCAAGCGCCCGACCCTCCCTCGATCGCGTCCCCGCCGCACTCCACCACGCTCACTCGCCCGCGCGACACCTCCGCAACACCTTGCAACCCCGACCCGCGCCGCGATACATGCCCTCCACCCAACGGCCTTGTCTGCGCAGCATATGACGGCGTGTGGTACACTTGCCCATGTTAAGACGGAGAAAAGCGCGCCCCCGAACCCTCCCACCGACCTGACACAAGCCCTGCGCGTTCCACCCCCGGGCTACCACCACCCACCGCTGCCCCGGGGTCTCCATCTCACCTTTGCCGCGACGCCCGTAGATGGCCGATTACACGGCCTACCAGAGGGGAGCCGGCCAGACCTTCTATCCACAGCACTCGCAGAACAACCTCCACCAACGCAACCTCCCCGGCCGTGTGCGGTCGCCAGCGACTAGCGCCCGTATACCCTTCAACAACCCCGACACCCCGTCTCCATCGCGCTCACCCGGGTCGCAGTCTCCGCAGCAGTTCAGCATGTTCAACCAGGGCCACGGCCACCAAGGCCACAATGTCATGATGAATGGCGGCGCGAATCACCAGCGATACGGGATGCAGATGAACCTGGGCAAGCCTTTCCAACACAACCAGAATCACCAGCAGCAACATGGACATGCTCATCAACAACACCAAGATCATAGCGGCGCGGCTCACGGTGGGCAGTACAACCACCAGCACAACATATCAAGCGGCGGAATCTCCAATGTCCAACCTCACTTTGCGCCAAGCCACATGCAGAACGGGACACCAAATAGCGTGCACAGCGGACTGAGTAAGCCGCCGAACGAGCACTGGGCGGAACAGCTGCAGCTAGCACAGCGGGCACGCGAGATGACGCAGTCCCATTCGCATGCGAGGACGCACCCGAGCGTGAACAAGAGCGTGGTTGCTGGCACCTCGAATGGCATACAGAAAGAGTCGGACAAGGAGGAGAGAAACCGGCCAGCTGGGCAGTCCATCCAGGACGCAAAGGAAAACCACATCTGGACAATACTCGACTTTGGCGGCCAGAATCTCAAGACCCTTACGCCGGCTTTGTTCCAGTACACATTTCTTACCAAATTGTACCTCAATTGCAATAAACTCGGTACGATTCCCGAAGGTATCGGAAAGCTCCGAAATCTTACGCACCTCGATGTCTCGCTCAACGAACTGCGATCTCTTCCCTCAGAGATCGGAATGTTAGTTGGCCTGAAGCAGCTTCTCCTCTTCGACAACAACCTTGACTATCTCCCGTCCGAACTCGGGTCACTGTACCAACTAGAAATGCTGGGTGTCGAAGGAAACCCGATTCCGGAAGATCAAAAATCCATCATCGTTGAACACGGTACATCGGAGCTCATCAAGCACCTCCGTGAGAATGCTCCTGGTAAGCAACTCGTCGCACACGGTTTACATTGTAACAATACTGACCTGAAATAGGACCTGATGAACCATCCGAGCGAGACTGGATAGTCCTTGATGACGTGACAGACTCGAACCAGGAAATCGTGACCGCTCTCAGCTACAACATTCTGTGCGACAAGTACTGCACACAGTCACAATACGGCTATACTCCGAGCGGAGCATTATCATGGGAGCATCGGAGAGAGACGATCCTCGGCGAACTGCGAGCACGGGATGCTGATATCGTCTGCCTGCAGGAGATTGATCAAGACAGCTTCAACGATTACTTCCGCCCAGAGCTCGCCATCAACGACTACAAGGGTTTCTTCTGGTCCAAGACGAGGGCAAGGACCATGACTGAGAGGGATGCGAAGCTCGTCGATGGGTGTGCGGTATTCTACAAGAACAGCAAGTGAGTTTGAAACCAAGTGACAATATTTGGCGTTATGCTCACATTTCCAGGTACATCCTGCTCGACAAGCAACTGATTGATTTCGCAAACACTGCCATCAACAGGCCAGACATGAAGGGGGAACACGACATCTTCAATCGAGTCATGCCCCGAGACGATATCGCAGTCGTTGCCTTTCTGGAGAATCGCGCATCAGGCTCGAGACTTATTGTCGGCAATGTGCACGTCTTCTGGAATCCCGCGTTCACGGATGTCAAGCTCGTGCAGGTCGCGATTCTCATGGAGGGGATCACCAAATTCGCCAACAAGTGGGCGAAGTTCCCTGCGTGCACCGACAAAGAAATGTTCCGGTTCGCCAACGGTGATAGCGAAGACGGAAAAGCCACGCCAGACAAGACGCAAGAACCTGGACTTTCGATGGAGTACTCCGACGGTGCACAAATTCCTCTCCTGCTGTGCGGCGATTTCAACTCGCTTCCTGACTCGGGCATCTACGATCTCATCGTCAAGGGTAGCATCTCGAATGAGCACAAAGACCTCGGCAGCCGGAAGTACGGTAATTTCACGAGAGACGGCATCTCTCATCCGTTTAGCCTTAAGTCGAGCTATTCGTCAATCGGTGAAATGACCTTTACTAACTACACGCCTGGCTTCCAAGGGGTCCTGGATTACATCTGGTACTCAACGAACACGCTGCAAGTGGTGGGCCTGCTTGGTGACATCGACAAGGATTACCTTAAGCGCGTGCCTGGATTCCCCAACTATCATTTCCCCAGCGACCACGTGGCCCTGTTCGCTCAATATATCGTCAAGAGTCGGAAAGAAAAGAAGGTGGTTGAGCCTGACTTTGGGCAAGGGCGGGATCGGGACCGGAATCGATCGTGAGCTCGCTGAGCGCACCTCAACGATGCTCAAGACGACCCTCATTCCAATTGTGTTCTGTCAATCTCTACTTGGAAACCATGTCAATAGGCGCGTTTGTGGGAGTTATTTCCGTCGTATCTGGGCGTCATTAGTCGGTGTTTGGTTGTTCATTGCTCCGCTCCCTGGATTCTGGATTATGGGGTCTAGGCCGGATTATCGAATGCGTTTTGGGTGGTAACGCAATTGGAGTAGGAGATGGCGTGGCGGGCTTCTAGGTCAGCACACTTGCACAAGAATCTCACATCATGTTTGTTCGTGTGTGCGTTGTCTTCTTGTTTTGAGACGATGTTTGCATGTATCGATCTCGACTGTCCTTCTAGAAGCGTTTGTGGTGGTGGTGTTTCGGCGGCGGCGCGCATGTGCGCTTTGGCCCTTTTTTCTTTCTTTGACTTCATGTGTGTTTGTTTTCTGTTTCTTATCGTACTGTATAAGATAGGTAGTTTTCGAGAATATGGGCTATGTCCCTTCCTCGGTCTGAGAATCGGTTGATTGTGTTCCAAAGATTGACATGTGTTCGATGGGCGTGAGTGCAACGCTTGAACGTACGGTATTTGCCAGTGACCGTGACCGTCATGTGGTAGTGGTGATCCCGAGGCACTAAGTGTTGCTCATGTGCCGCTATTGGAGAAGGGTGACTACTGTGGCTCGCCCCTCGCTTCTGCACGTGGTTTGCGCCCAGGCTCAACCTTCGTCATCCTAACAACAACTGCCCGCACCTCGCACCTACAGAAGGCTCGCCCATCCACCCCGCAGCTACATCACTACAATCCTTTAGGACCCTACGAAGACCTCACCCAATATGGCAGCCGCCGATGCGCATGAGCTCAAGCTCGACCCCAAATATGATGGCGACCTCGACTACCCCACAACCGCCCCGAGCGCGCAGAACGGACACCCAGGGCACACGACGCCGGAGCAGGATGCTCAGATTTTCCAGCTGAGGAGTGCGCTGGAGCAGTCTGGCCACACGAAGAACCTGGATACCCTCACCATGGTAGGTTGGCTCGGCGAGATCCGAAGTGTGGTTGTCTAATTTCCATGCAGTTGCGGTTCCTGCGCGCAAGGAAATTCAATGTCGAACTCTCGAAGCAGATGTGAGTCAATATACACGTGGAAGAATTCTTGAGGGCACAGAGCATGTGCTGATCGTCTCAGGTTCGTCGAGTGCGAGAAATGGCGGGAATCGTATGCGGATGTGGGTGTCGAGGAGCTCGTCCGCACATTCGACTACAAGGAGAGGCCCGAGATCTTCAAGTACTACCCTCAGTACTACCACAAGACGGACAAGGTGCGTTTATTTGCTACAGTCCATCTGCCGGCCAGTTCGCAGACCGGTAGAGTTCCGACCCAATGCTGATAATCCCAGGACGGCCGCCCCGTCTACATCGAGCAGCTCGGCAACGTGGACCTGACCGCCATGGCCAAGATCACCTCCCAAGAGCGCATGCTCCAAAATCTCGTCTGCGAATACGAGAAGATGGCCGACCCCCGCCTTCCTGCCTGCTCCCGCAAATCGGGCTATCTCCTCGAGACCTCGTGCTCAATTTTGGACCTCAAGGGCGTCGGTATCGCCAAGGCCACCTCAGTCTACGGCTACCTACAATCCGTCTCCACGATTTCGCAGAACTACTACCCCGAGCGCCTCGGCAAGCTGTACGTTATCAACGCGCCCTGGGGCTTCTCCGGCGTCTTCAGCGTGGTCAAGCGGTTCCTGGACCCGGTCACCGTGAACAAGATCCACATCTTGGGCAGCGGATACCAGAAGGAGCTGCTGGCACAGGTTCCCGCGGAGAACCTGCCTAAGGCGTTCGGCGGGAACTGTGAATGCGAGGGTGGGTGCCAAATGAGCGATGCGGGACCGTGGTATGATGATCAATGGGCCAAGCCGCCGAAGTGGGCGAAGAAGGATGAGACGAGTGCGATCGATAACACGCAGCAACCTGCACCGACCGAGGGTGGTGATGCGCCTACTCCTGCTGCTGCTGTTCCTGCTCCGGCTGCACCGGCGGGAACTGAGCCTGCGACTGCGCCGGCTGCGGCTCCGCAGACATAGATGCGACGGGTTTGAAGCTTGGGCTTTTCCGTCGGTGTGTGGCGTTGGTGTTGGGGCGAGGTGAGGTGTCGCAGGTGAGGAGGGCGAGGAGGGGCGCAGACGTTTACCTGCTCATGTTTCTTTCCTTAAATACCGAATAGTATAGACAAACTCCGTGGTGAGTAAATCTCACTCGGAAGGTGGAAAATTGGTCGCATTGGCAGCAAGTTTTGAGGCCTAGTCTTAGATAACAACCCGACTTTGTCCCATACTCGTTCCCTTGTGTTTGCTCATCACTATGGCTTTGTGTTCGCGCAGAGTCGTGGGTTTCTTTGTCCTTCTATTGCTCTTTACGCTTATAACTTGTGCTTTCAAGTTCGTCACTTCATCAGATCCATCTTGGATTGGAACACTCGCATGCGATCCTAGTGTAGATGGCAAAAGAAACACCGCTCACTTCCTCCCTCCGGGCCACGACTCCAGGTCTGAACACATCCTCACCAACGCTTAGTCTCCAGATTCCCCTTACACTCCTAGGAAGAAAAGGCCTTAACAAAGAATGGGACCATGGCCCAGCGCGACATATCAATCGACTCAACGTTATACGAAACGCACTGCAAGAATTCTGTCCAGAAGTCCCCATCGAGGTATGGCAGTCGCGGGCTTTCGAAGACGTTCATGGACACGGGGCAAAGAGTAGAGAGAGAAGAGCGACTTGGGACCAGGACGAGAAGATGAGGTGGATAGCGTCAGAGCAAACTGGTGGATGGGTTCTCAGACTAACGGAGGATGAGACTGCCACGTCGTGCGGTTTATTTGCGGGATCAAGGCATGGCCAGGGCGAGGGCTTGCTGACCGACGCCGAACGCAAGCTTGTCAGTGGTGCTCTGTGGACATGTGCGTTCACACTACACCGCTTCGGTATCAGTGTTTACCGCAAAGAAGTCCTAGAGCAAGAGGTCGAAAAGATAACGGGGGTCTTAGATAAGCTCAGCAGCTTCGAATACGACGAGATGGGATCCTTGTTCCAAATCGTAAGTACTGAGCGCTGCTGGCCCTACCTATGCATTCATCCAAACCTCAGCACTTCCTCGCGGATCGGTACCGCATGGGACGAACAGACGGTGAGAAATACCTTGCTGCTTCATGCGGGATTTGAGCGCGAATTGCTCACCCTAGCGACACCAACGTTCCTCCTGCAGCACTGGCCGCTTTCCCATTTCCTGACGTATCGGAAGATTCGGAAGATGCGGAGGGAGAAGAGGGAGAAGTGGAGGGCGCTAGGGAAGGGAAAGAAGGAGGAGGGCAGGTGGCAGAGGGTTGTCAAGGCTTGGCTTGAGGAGATGGAGTGGGAGGATGAAATTGAGGAGGAGAGGGAGAGTATTTTTGGGACGGAGAGGTGGTGTTGGGAGGATGGCTTTGGGCAAGTGGAGCGGAGTGTGGTGAGGGAGATAGGAGCGTTTGAGGGGGGGTTATTGGTTGGGGTTTTGCTTCGAGCGGGTGAGCGTGCTGGGGACGAGGAGAGTTCGAGGCAGGATGCCAACACAGACCAGTACGCTTCACCTACGCCTACACCACCACTACCATCTACCCACTCCTCACCATCCTCTCCCTCTGATCTGTCACCCCCTTATTGCCCCTTCCCACAAGTCTCAGCCCTCATATTTCCCATCCCCCGCCTCGGCACCACCCTCGCCCCTGCTCCACTCCTTGCATACATCGACCTTTTAACCAAGCTCTTCCTTTTCGCGCACCAATACACAGAAGATGTGGTACGCCTGCATATTCTTCGAGTGCGTGAGATGAGTGGGGAGGAGGATGAGCGGGCGGTAGATACATTGAGCAGGGTAGCAAGGTTAATTGGGGTTGAGGAGGAGCATTTGGAGGAATTGGAGAAGTGTGTGACGGTAGGGTGTAGGAATGATGAAGCAACGCGAAAGGCCGGGCCTTTTGCATGCTTACTGAGGCATGTATGGGGGTTCTATGATGAGGAGGTAAGGTATAGGGGGACGTTTTTGGAGCGTTATGAGAGGGCTGGTGGGTTCTTGGTTCCGAGGAATGAGAAGATTTCTGCGATGATGGAAGGGAAAGGGTAGTATGAGGGCTTGGTCTAATGGGGTAGGGGATGCTGATGATGGGAGCAAGACTAGCCATGATCTTCAAACACACGTCAAGCAAAGATAGTCATATCACACATAAAAACAGTGTTGTATCGCATCATTCGATGACGCCGATTATTTGATTCTTATTGACCTTGTCCCTTCTCTCGAGGTACCAAATTGGTGTCTATATCCGAAAGACCCAGAATGCCCGTAGGCAGAGAATTATTGCGCCGTTGTCCGATTCGAATAGGAAAAAGATGTGGTTGGTGTAATGTGGTATGGATTGATCGGTTCAAGTACACTTCCTCGTGTCCCATGTTCCTAGACGCTGGCTCCCCCGCCTCTTCTGATCAACCCCGTGTCATGCTGTTTGTTTGAAGGCGTCTAGCAGTCGATCTGCTCGAGAGTACCAGCATCCGACTTGACGCACATGCCGTGGTTTCCACTCGCGGCGACCTGGCGGGCCTCAACCTCTGTGAGAGAGTGTTAGTAAGAGCTTCTGATTGAAGATGGATGGAAGGCATATCGTACCGATGGGAGCGGCAATGGCAAAAGCAGCCATGGAGAGGACAGCGGCGATGATGACGGTGAACTGCATTTTGAAGAGGATTATGTGTTGATTCTGAAAGTCGCCCGGCGACAAAGGAGTGTGATAGAAGAGAAGAAGTGAAGAAAAGAACTTGGCTGGAAGATGGTAGAGAGAGCGGTTGAATACCCAAGAAAGAAGAGCCTCAGCAACACCAGGGCCTCGCCGTCTTTAATACGACGCCCAGCCCCAGGGCATTGACGTCGCATGCCGTCCCGCCCTGCAGGCTGCCGTGCGGTGACCTGGGGTGGTCGGAGGTGCCAAGCTGCTACCACATCTGTATCGTGGGGCCTGGCGCTGAAACCGGATGGACGTCTTTCCTGAGCATCTTGGTAGCTGCATGAGGAATTGCGCGTGGTGTTGTGGACTGCGGGTCTGAGCTGAGTGCTAGGCGCTGCGGTGGGATTGGTCGGATGAGGGGATGTAACGTGAGGAGGTGTATCAGGATGGGGGTGCTGCCTCAGGTTCGATTGAAAAGGGCAGCGAGACGCGCACACGCGCACACGCGAACGTGCTGAAGCCAGCCGCTCCGTCCGCTTGCGGAGATTTCCAGGGCTGGGTAATGGTTTGAGATGGGCTCGACTTGGCCGACATATGGTAGTTGTAGCCCTACATCTCTTTGTTGTCTGTGACGATGTCTTGAGACGAGCGCTTCAATCTCCTTCCGTGTCTATTGTTCACGCTATCGCTATAATTCATTTTGACTGCCACTGAACGCAAGTAGCGCGAATACATAACTTTGTTGTTCTGGAGATCAGGAGGGTGCGAGATGCGATGAAACCGTGCTCAAACCGAGCCGAAACGTGAGATGACTTGAGAGACTTGGTATTTCGGCGTGGCGAGTTTTGTAAACATGTCGATCACGCGAAAGGTGACCCCTCTAATTCTATAGAATCAAAGTGGACGACGGTCTTTTCAAAGGAACAGTCGTTTGTCGTTTGATCATGAAGGAGTCGATTTGAGGTTCGGATTGATGATGAGAAAACGCTAGTCCGCTTTCGCAATAGCGTCGATTTGCTCTTTGTACGACACAACACCAAACCAACTGACAACTGGGCACTTTCCGATGTTGTGCATCAACGAGAGCAATTGGATGGACGTGGAGCATGGTATATTTACGAAGGTGCAGTTCCAAACACTGTGCTAAGTCCAGGTCTTCCCGAAAGTTAGATGGTGTAGTCAAGCGGATGAAAAGGTTGCGTCATAGCCGTCAATCGTTATCCTTCCGAGTATTTCGGACTTGACGTGACAAAGCACTGGCAGGTTGGACGTTTGAGGGCCCTCCATACGTTTTCAAGATTGTAGTCCCCTGCTTCTCTTTAGCTGCGCCGCTTCATGTTAGTTGCGTGATGTTGTTTCCAGTTATCATACACAGCGACGTTGCGCTGCAAGCCTTCCCCCTCTCCCGAATCGTTTAAATAGGTTAAGTTCTGCCTGTTCAATACGTCAATACGCCCAAGAAAAGAGTTAGACTAGGAAATGCGATGGAAAAGAGACGTTGACGGCTGACGCCTGATAGACTCGGCGGAGTATTACGAACGAACAACAGGGTCGAAAGGTTGACGACAGTGTTCAGGTGGTCATCAAACGGCTGTATGCTCTCAGCTCACACGCCTTTTAGCTCGAGTTGTAGACCTCAAGAATCGAGAGCGTAACCCGCGTTACTGCTGGCCTGCCGTATCGACGCCGTTGTGAGCGATGCACGACTTATGGTTTAATCCAGAGTGGGATGCTGTCCATGACGTTGGATTTTATAGTCGGTCTGCCATCAGCTCCACTACATGAGTCCTATTTGTTCTGCCTGCTGTTTGCGCAGAGCAACGAGCCCGTCACCCTCTCGCCGACTGGGATGGACCGTACAGCAGTCTCTCGCGTCCGCCACGGTGCACATGCCTGGAGTGACAGCCTTACAGTTACGATGTGGAATCATTTGGACTTATGTAGATAGGACGTTACGATTGAAGGTAGGACGACGCGATGATTAGTATCATTATTATGCACATGTAGCAGTTGTGCTGTTTGGGAGGGCCTGCACAATTATAGGACGTAGAACATGAAGGCGGAACCACGATGCGAACATCAAATAGTGAAAGAGAGGGAAAAGCTAGCCCTGTCTGTGGTGTGGGCTCGAGTGACTGTCACTCCGGTACATTCGGCAGGCGCGTCCTACAGCTCGTCAACACATTCAACCCACGCCACCACCCTCACCTCACTCCAACACGTCCAGCCCACGTAGACCGCCACGCCCTCACCTTACCCGAGGGTTTCTGAGACACCATGCCAGACAAGAGTATTGGCTGGCGCAAGAAGATCCACTCGAAACCTAAAGATGTCAAAACCGGCAACACCACGTCGAGCCGGCCGGAGACACCTGTCAGGGTAGGCACTCCCACTCTCACAGTCGATACAGAAGAAACAAGAAGCGAGGCTTCGGAGCCATCTACACCTCGCCGACCGCCCACACTTGCGCGCCTCGTTTCTGGATATCGCACTCTCAAGGACACTTCAAAGGAAACTGATTTTGCAGAGCCATGGAGCGGTGACGCACCTCCATTCCAAAGGCCGTCCGCTGATCCACTCGTATCAATGCAATCCATTCATACCCATATGAATGCCCTTCCGACGCGGCCCATTCCGGTCGACTGCAACAGCGCGCTCTTCCACATCTTCGAGGACTACCGCAAGGTCAGAGCTGAGAAGGACGGCCTAGAAAAGTTACTGCAGGAGACATTTGAGAGCCTCAGAAAGGCTGAGGAGGCAGTGGTAGAGACGGAACACCAGTACCAAGCTGAGGTACGCCGGCTTGAGGTTCTCATGGTGCGTGGGAGCGTTTCCAGTATTGCTGGGTAAGATCCAACCCACCGCCAATAGGCATTCAGCTGACCGGTCGCATTAGGCTTATGAAAGTGAGGCAGAATAGCGTGGTTAAACGCAAGCAAATGCATCGGAAAAGTGGTTCGAAGGATCGCCTGCAGACAACTCTCGAGGAAGTACCATTGAGCGAACTCGACGAGCAGATCAAATTGAAAAGCCAGAAAGGTCCCTACTCCTCCCATTACTATGAATCACTCGAAAAGCTGACACGGTGACCACACAGTGCTTCTACAACGACCAACATCCCCGTCTGGTAAAATGGCGGCGTTGTCTCGACAATTTCCCCCAACTGGCTCTGCGGACGACCTTCACATCGGCACGCCCCCTAACCAGGACACTAGGGTATTCCTCTCCCGCAAAGTGAAGAGCGAGCTTGACCTTTCCAGTATTGGTGCCATGGCCACATCAGGTTCCATCACGCAGTCGCCAGAGTCTGAATTCTCACCGAATGGTGACCCGTTACCGGACGAGATACCACATCTTCCTGCACTCTTGAATCCTGGTATCGAATGTGATGCACTCATAGCGCTTCAAGAACTCGGCACACTTGTTGCTCGAAAGAAAGGCATTAACACAAACCAATTCGTCGACGGATTGATGCAACTATTATCGATGGCTGAGCGCACTGTGGAAGATGACAAGGCGACGGATTTGAGTAGTCATCATGGCAGGGTTACCATTACTGATCTAAGTGAGGACGATGGCGAAGTCGATCAGATGTTGATCCCGAAACACGGCTTACGCCATTCTGGGTCCCAACCGCAACTGGCACCTGAGCAGAGGCGGCGACGACACTTCTCTTTCGAACCCGGTGATGACGACATGAAGAAGCTCGAGAGTGTTGTGGCGCTATCCAGTTCCACACAGCACAACTATCCAAAGGATGCCACGGAGTCAGACTCCTCACACCAACGCCCGGCGCCCGCGTCGTTGGAAAGTCAAATCAGCAATGATTTCCAGAAGCCGTCCAAGATTCCGAGCCCCATACAGCGCCCTGCACTCGGTAGTATGCGCAGAGAGAGCTCATTGCACAGTGTACAACAGGACGATTGCCGCACGAGGGCCTCCAGCGTCCTCACAGCCCATCGACAGAATTCCACCGGAAGTATCCCCCAAGGCTCTCAGAGCAGGAACAACAGCGTGGGGGCTAAAGCAGCAGCTAGAGCTGCTAGATCCTCCGGAATGGTCAGGCCTGAAAACGAAATTCCGTTCGAGCCTTCGAAAGATCATGCATAGACAATGTCGGAGCGCCATCCAGGAGGATATGCCAGGGTCCCATTGGTCTCGTTCCGTGGTTGAGAACTACGCCGTCAACTCCCGTCGGACGAGTACCCCTATGGAGCTACCCACCGCACATTTATTAGCCATACTGCTTATTCTATACTGAGATGAGGTTTGTCCGCGCAGAGATGGTGGTCACGTTCGCAGTCATCAGTGCAATTTAACTGCTATGGCAGGGATGGCAAGCTTGTGTTTCATCAACAGCAACGGCAGAAATCAAAAATTCTAGCGTGGGCGAACCGAAGTCTACCAAGAGGGTAATCTCGATGCGCGCAACGTCGGGATGCTCTTTGGATCGCACTATGTAGACCGTTTAGTCTTCGTCGAGTACCACAATCCAACGCATGCCCGCCCCAATCACATCTCACATCAGCATTGTTGCCTGCCACATGCTCTTGCGAACTGACATTTGGATCCATTACCGAAGCTACCTGTCCTCCGTAGCACTAAAGGTCACACTCCCCCTCTTTCTCCAACGACGCCACTGAATGCGCTACTAGCGAAGAACTGAGGTTCACGAAGGCCGGCAGAAAAGACTGGCACCCAACGACGCCTCGGCATCATCGTGGTACGGGGCATACGCGTCTTTTGTTGCATCAGCGACGAATCACGGTCTACAGAAGGCGAGTGAAATGCCCCGTTGACGTTTTGCGCCACTTTTGCCGGCGTTGTCGCCACAGCTGTGGCGCATCGCTTCGGTAAAAGGCCTCGGCCTAGGCATTTAGCGACGGCTGTGCCACAGACCAGGACGCTGCTTTGTCCGGGGGACCTGCTGCAGCGTGCCATCGCGTGATGATGTGCAACAGATCTCCGCCCATCAATTCCTCAATCGTATGGGTGCAAGGGAACAGTCGCCACACTTATTTTTACACGCTCGGCTTTTGCTCCGGGCCACAGTATGCTTCGACCAACGACATGTGTGAGCGGGGAGTGCCGCACCACCGTTGAGGCTCGCTGGTGGGTGCGACGGTTTGGGCGGATGGGAATTTCCACCATGGGAGCCCGAATCACCGAAACACGGATGCTATGGCGCTGACGACAAGGGAAAGGTCGATGTGAAGAGTATGGTCATTGCTTGCTTCTGCATAGGTGGTGGAATCGGAAAGACTCCCGTTTCAAAGGTCCCTTAATCTCGGCTCGTGGGGAGGGAGATTTACGGTCTGACTAGGCGTGCAGCAGATGCAATTCCCAAGCGATATGGCTGATTTAGTTTCAACTCGGGCGGGCCCTTGGATTGGCGGTCGAGCGCTGGTTCTTACGGCCCATCCTCTCGCCATACGAAGGGGAAATTGGCTCGAGGCGTGATGGAAGGGTTCGCGCTCCGAGATGCTGCTGGCCAACTGATACTGATGATGATGGTGACGATGATGATGATGGGGGGGTAGAGGTGCACAGAGTCTGGAAGAGGGGCGGATGGGGCGCGTGAGGGGACAAAGGTGTGTGTGTCGGGCGTGGGAGGGCACATGGCAGATGTCAACCCACTGCCAGCGCACACAGACGGCGGCGCTGGTACGTACCGCGCTCTCTTCGAAGACGGGCTAGAGGCATCTGGTTTGGGACAATAATTACCGGAGCGCACGACCAGACCCGTCACGGCCACGAGCCACACAAGCCTCGCACCGAAGACTCGAGAGACGACGGGCTGGGCCCGCGTGGCACAGACGCTTGGCCGGCGACGGGGCTCGAGGGGCGGGCGGGCGATGGGAGGCAGCGGCCGAAAGAGGATGGGATTGACCAGACGACGTAGACAAGTGGCTGTGCACGCCCGACCGGCGACGCGGTGGACTGTGGTGCGCCGGGTGGTGAGTGGTGGACGGCAGCCCTCGACGGGGCGTGTCAGAGGTGCAGCGGCAGAGCACCGCAGCACGCCGGCCAGACCCTCTTGTGATGTGGGCGCCGCTTTTGCACTAACTGCTCTCATCCCATGTCCCTCTCCCAGCAGACGCGCGATGACCAGCTCCCAAGCGCTGCCGTTGCACCCAGTCAAAGCTCGGTCGACTAGCCCGATAAAAGACGCCTGATCTCGCAGTCGATGCGCCGGGCCCTGCACCTGTGGCTTGACCTCTGTGGCATCACCTCCGTTTCACCAAGTCACTGGAGCCTCCCCATCTTCCGACCTCAACCTTCCCACGCCCTCCCGATGCTCTTGGATAGACAGCCCCTCTGCTTCGAGCTTGCCAGCGATGTTTCGAAATCGGTATGTCCCCCCATTCTGCTGCCCGTCGCCAAGCCAGCGTGCTGTGTTGTGCGCGTCGCGCGCACTGCTGCCGAGCTGTGGACGCTTTGGTACGTACCTGATGCTGACCGCCGGTGCAGGACCAATTCGCAGAAGCCGAATGAAGAGCTCATCCAGAACTTCAGGGCCAGCTTCCCCCACCTCGCACAACCCACACGCTCGCAGTCCGTCAACAACCCCACGGGCTCCTCTCTCACCGATGCGCTCGATGTAGCCCACTCTGCCCGGTATGTTCGCTCCTCATTCTAGCGCGCCCGCACCCATCGCGATGCCGTGCCCGCAGTGCGCCCGTACTTGCAAACGCGCCCAACCGTTCCAACCATTCAACCCAATCCACCTCGAACCGCCAACCCTGTATCGAGCATTGCTAACGTCCGGCCTTCCCCAGCACTTTCGGCGACCATGAAGACAATATCAAGGACGCGGATCCGACTCCGCGCGGCAACCACGAACCATGGCGCTTCACCCCCTCACTCCTCGACCCCAACAGCTTCGCCTTCTCGAGCTTCGCTAATCAGCCGCCTGGCTACTATACCCCCACCCCGGGCGGAACCAACACCCTCTACCACAACCAGGCGGGCGACCTGCACACGCCCGGCTTCAGCTTCGGCCTAGGAACACCTCTGTCTCTCCCCACCTCCGAAGGCGCCTTGCATGCTGGCCAGAACGCGTCTACTCACCTCCATGGCTTTGCTCCTCATGCTCTCTCGCAGCATCACTTCACCAACCAGAACCCTTTTGCACTGCACCCACAAGCCGCGCATGCGCAATCCTTCGCACCACACCAATTCACACACCAGCCCTCTGCCTACGAACAACATGCCCCACTGGCACAGGCCCACGAGGGCTCTCCCATGGACAACATCGTTCCCGAGGTCGAGATGCAGGAACAATCACCGCTGGTTGGCTTCTCCCACCAGCCTTACGTAGATAATGTTCCTCAGCCTATTGCGCAACCCCCTGGGGAAAAGTAAGTGTCCTGCTCCATGTGCATCCTCAGATCTCCATGCTGACCACTCGCAGTTTCCGATACCACGTCACATTGAATGCGCCGACAGCTATGATCAAGCATTCGGACGAGATACCCGTCACATATCTCAACAAGGGCCAAGCCTACACCATCTCACTCGTGGACACTGCCCCGCTGCAGACCTCAGCGACTCCCGTCAAATACCGGACCTTCATCCGTATCTCATTCGAGGACGAGCAGCAACGCCAACGCCCAGCAGCTTGCTGGCAGCTGTGGAAGGAGGGACGCGGTACCAACGAAGCGCACCAAAGAGGTGGACGTCTGCAAGCTGTCGAGTTTGTCGACCCGAGTCAGGTCGGAGGCGGTGAGGTGCAGGGTCGCCCTAAAGTGGAACTCGAGCATGCTTCGTTCGATGGATTCTCCGTGACCTGGACACCGGTCCACAACGCTGCGCCCGAATGCTCCCTTGCGGTACGATTCAATTTCCTCTCGACAGACTTCAGCCATTCCAAAGGAGTCAAAGGCATACCTGTCCGGTTATGCGCGAAGACCGAGCTGCTCACAGCTACTCCGGGATCTCCTGAGGAGGTGCCCAACGCCGAGCTTTGCTACTGCAAAGTAAAATTGTTTCGCGACCATGGCGCCGAGCGAAAATTGTCCAATGATGTCGCCCATGTCAAGAAAACAATCGACAAATTGAAGCAGCAAATCGCCCAGGTGGAATCAGGTATGAAGGACTTCGGCAAACGCAAGCGCAGTGGATCGATTTCCAAATCCACGGCAAGCTCGAGACCCGGGAAGGTTCCCAAGCACAAGAGGACTTGGTCAATGTCGTCCGCAAGCTCGAACTCGGCAACGCGCCCGCCCGCGGAGGAGGATCTTCACGTGAAGCTAGCGAATCTCCAGGACATGTTCAGCTCGACCAGGCCCGTGAGCGTACTCTATCTGAAGGGCTGCGAGCCAGACGACCCGGATCTCAACCCCGTGCAGCTCACAGGCACCCCGCAAGATCTTGCGAAAATCGACACGAACGTGGACGCAACCATGTGGGAGAGGCAAAGCCCGCAAACTGGACCAACTTCCTCCCTTGTGTCGCCAACACCGAGTTCACAATCGCTACACTCCGAGCGCCGCCGTGGCTCAGCTTTCCAACAGCCGACACCCTTCCCTCCTTCCCGCATGTCTTCGAATGACTGGCGGAATCTTCCTCAGACTGCGACAGGCGACCTCAAACCCCATGGCGGCATTACTGCCGGGTCGGATGTTCCAACAAAGGTGCAAAGACCCTATGGCGACGATCATGCCCTTTCCGGCTGGATTGAAGCTCTAGGTGTCGATCAGACCTATCAACCACCATCCGAACCAATGCTCAAACCAGGTACGTAGACCCCCGTCCCTGGCCCTGATGACATCATATGCTAATAATATTCGCGCCATAGTCGCATGCTTTTTCGTGCAGCCTAGAATTGCAGGCAAACAGCCCGACGACAATTATTTCCGCGCCGTGTACCTTTTGGAACGCAACGTCAAAGCGCTTGTCAGTGGCATCGCTATGAAGCTTCAGGTCGAGCCTACCAAGGTCATGCGCACAATCCGCATCAACCAGAAGGGGCTGCAAATCCTACTCGACGACGACGCTGTGCAGGCCATTCCTGAGCAGCAAGACATGACGGCCGAATTTCACGAGATCACCCCGCCACACCAGCCGGTGAAGCGCGAGTGGGACGCTGGGCCAACGGATATACAGGTTGACGGCGACATCAGCGTAGTCGAGAACGTGAACTCGACTGGATACGAGCTCCGGCTTCTCTACTAGACTCCGCCTCATCAACCACCTATCCACCCGCGAACCTCCTACGCTCGGATCCTTACACCATCCATCTAATGAACCCATACGTAATGATATTGTACTACTGGCCTGGTCGCTTCCTGGGATAAGAGAGAAGGGGAAACCTCGATACTCGGTCGATGCTTCATCCACTCACACCGGCGTTACATCTTTCTTCCAAAGATACCACTGCTCTTAGCGAGCTTTCTTCGATTCGTTTCAAGACTCCCCGATTATTCTGCGTTTCTCGTATGTCGATATGTTTGCTTTTTGTTTTTTCTTCTACGATACCCATTACCCTTTACACCTTTTGGCCTCGGAGATTTATTTCAGGTGGTTTTCTATTGCGGGTACACATGACGATCGATCGCACTTTCGACTCAAAATTAATCTATTATCTTAAACATCCCTTTTTGCACACATACACGCGGGAAAGCATTGGATTGGGAAGAGAGGGATCATGGTAATGGCTCAAGGCATATGCCGGGATGAACGGTGGGTGTGCTATGACACTGGAGAAGGGGCGCGGTACGTCCCGGGGCTTTGCGAAACGTGTATTCCCTGTTGGCTCAAGAATGAAAGATACACTTCTGTACTTGTTGTAGGGAGATGAAATGAAAACCTGACATTCACACACAATTCTATCTTTCACGCACTCCATCTCAGCACTATTCCCGTCTTCCCACAGGCGCAACGAACACACACAGCAATCACAACAATCCGGCACGCAACGCCCGACGAATGCGAACGCGAAATAACAACCCCGACCGGTCTTAATCAGTACCTCGTCACCGCAATGTCCCCCTGCATTAGGAGTTCTCGGAACAGGGGTCACCCCATGAGCATCACACGCGCCGACCCCAGTAACCGCAATCTCCCCAACCGCTCCACCACCTCAAAATCCACTTCAACCTCCGTGGTGGGCGCGGTGCTACTACGCTCCCAGAAACTTCACTATCTATCATAGACTTCATGGTCGTACTAGTTCGCCGCCGTTCACCTGCACAACGGCGGAAGCCGGGTCGGCAAGACCTCAAGTCGTCCATTCGGCCCGTCTACGCGCCAACTGCTTACGCTGAGCAACGTGGCATGCCTCGATGTGGCAACATTGGTGGCTGGTGGAGGTGAGGGCTTCCTTTTGCCTAGTGTCGGTGTCGGCGTATGTGCGTGGCCTTGCGTTCGAGTCTCGAGGGGACCAGCCTGAGCGGCGGGGTCTGCACCGCTGGGGAAGAGTCCGCGAAGCCTAACGTCATGGTACATGTGCGAGCGGGCCAATGGCACATGGCGTACACTGTAAGTTACCTCTGTTCAGGGGCTGGGGTGCATAGAGTTGAGGCGGTGGTGCGTTGGCGTGAAGCGGAGAAGTGTTCTGGATCTTGTGATGGGTCTATAGCGACGCGCGTGGTGCCTTACAGACGTGTCGGGGGGGAGTTTCATCACGGTCCTTGGGACGTTGGTAGATTGGTGTGGAGAGTGTCAGTTTTCGGGTGGTTTCCCAGCAACGGTTACCGCTCTCGTGGTGTCCATGTGCCGGGGATCCACCCAATGTATGGGCCCTGAGAACAGAAAGAAAACGTTGCTAATGCGTCGATATTTTCCTCTCTTTTTCATCTCAACACTATGGCCATATCCACTTCGCGTCTGTAGTCGAGCACTTCAGCCACAGCTACCATTCAGGTACATACGTATGGCCAGACGATCATATTCCACGTGCGGTATTGCGACGGGAACAATAGCGGTCCTGCCGTGCCGTCTCCAGTCACGAGGGACTGACCTAGGCAACGTCCGCGGGCCAAGCCCGCGCGGATAGTATGGTAGCGGTCCTAGTCAATGTCCTAATCGCGTAGTTTCTGATAGGCATTGGATCGCCACCTCGAAAGCAGCACCCATGACTGGAACGCTATCGTGGACCCCGAGACCCTCTCTGTTGGAGAAAAAAACGTCGAGCCAATCGTCTCCACTGAAAACGAATTCTGGTCCCAAGCCCTAAGTTTAGACTGTTGCTCTCCTCGCTTGGGAGAGCAACATTAAGCGAGATCCAATGGACCGGGCGAAATCTTTGCGATCAGCAAGATCGACATGTTTGATATCCATATGGAGAAGGACCGATAAGCCACATGTCGATTCATTTTTCGCCACTCTGCAAACGACTGTGGCGAGTGCAGGTACCTCGCCACAGCGGCTCGGGAATTGTGAGGCGCACATGCTCGTGGTGTCGGTACGCAGCGATGTTTGGTGGATCGTATTATGCCTTTGCCCAGACTAGAGACGCTCCCTGCACATTTGTGACTCAAGGAGCCTGAGGCTTGCGTGTACCCTTCGCCACACCTGCAACAATGCGGTATGGAGCTGCGCTGATGCCACTCACTGACGTATATTCGGGTAAGCGGTGAGGTTTGAAGTAAGTTGTTCCGAAAGGACGTGGAGTGAGCTTGAGATTGAAGCGACGCCTGACGGGATGGAAAATGCGATTTGCACCGCCACAGGACGTCTGGTCCTCATTAGACCCGTGCCGCAAAGAGGGGCAGGCTCCTCCTCGTACGTCAAGGAAGTTCTGTCCGTGGCCAATCACGACGGATCTCCGTAGCGTGTCTACTAGCACAGTTTGCGCAATGAGCGCATGACACCAGTCCGGTTCTTTCAGCCCTCGGAGCGGTGAGCCGATCGCCTTTAGATACCCGGCCCTTGGGAGGATCGGATCCCCATGCTCATTCGCATTTACCCGGACGGAAGACCGGTCCCGTTCCACAGAAGGTCCCGTGATCATTCCATTCACCCCCACCCCATTGCACCGAGCGCCCGCAGCTATCTAGTGTGGCGTTTTCGAATCTAGTCAAACCGCCGCAATGTATATTGGCCCCCTTTTAATGCTGCCGAGGATGACGATGGCTGCTCTTGGCTGCATGCGGTCCGAGTCTCACGAGAATCGCCACTTGTACCTTTGCTTCGCATCACGCCCAGGGTCCGCAATGCTCGCGCGCCTGTTCTATGCGGTTGAATGCGTTTCGTTCGCCATAGTGTTTCAGGAGCTTTTAGCCTGCGAACATCAGACGATGACGTAGGGTCTAGGGGCCGAAAAGTAAATATCATGACGAATCGCATACAGCGCCGTGTGGCATGTTCTGCGCGAGAGCCTTCATGTCGGAGTAATGGTCGAATAAGAGCTTGTGGCTTGACCTTTTGAGTAGTTGAGCTCCGCAAATTGTGTGCTGTCAGCTTGCCAACGTGCATGCTGGTGTGCAGGGGTAGGCTGGAATGCTGCCGGTTGGTCGACTGGATGATGCCCGCGAAGAACTTCGCTGAGCATACCACGCGCTTGCAAGAGGCTTGGATGGCTGCTTTTGCTGTTGTAGATTGGTATGACCCCGGTATCCTTGTTGCGGATGTGGATGAGGCGGTCGAAGCGACGCGGAGGAACAGTGCGGTGTGGAAATGGAGCCGGCATTGAATGATGACGCGTTTTGCTGTAAATTGTACAAACGCGTCCGACGTAAGACCTAGGGATGCAACACGTCCTGTATACTGCGTCTTGGCCTTCTTAGGTGGTAGTCGCTATTGTGTATTTGCGTACACGGAGACTTGTTGGTGTACTTGTTGGGTTCTTTTGCGGAGGTAGAAGTATTGGGGATCTACTAGATATACCCGAGAGAAGACGATTGACTGTGGATCATGGTGCTTATAGATCGTGTGGGGAACACCAAGTGTTGTCAATACTAAAGGTCCGAACAACCCTTGCGCGGTAGTACCTGAACATGGAGGTTACTATCAGTCGTCCGCTGGAGGTTACAACGCCAGCGCAGTTGTTCAGAAAGGGGTCCGACAAAGCTCGGAGTGCACATGGAAGACACCATGCAAGTAGCTTGCTCAACGCAAACCCATCGGTCTGATAACCCCATACAGGTACGACTTCTCCGTTCGCGTCATAGCTTCACACGCGATGAAGCGCAAAAGCTTGAGCATCTCACTGGCACAAATACCCGATACGTACAACGAAAGCCAAGACGGTCGTCCTTCGGTCAAATGCGTTTCTCCAAAGCCTGAGATCACGCGTGTTTCGTGGAGCTGAACGTGCTTTGCCTCCTCGGAGTGACCCCTGCGAGGAGCCCTGTCCCGGTGTTGAGCTTCTTTCAAGAACTTGCCGGGCCCGGGTCAGAGGCTCTGTCCGGTAGTCATGCGCGCGTGTTCATGCGTAGGGCAGAGAGGTTCGTGGCTAGTAATGGTAGGGAGGGATAGTGTTGAAACATGACTGATACGTATGCTATATCGCTTTGGGAGAGAACGCATGATAGAGGGGTTTCGAGATGCACCGCCACAGGTGGATGTTGTTATCGTCTTAGCAATCGAAAGACACATAACGATAGGAGATGGGAAGTGGATGTGAAAGTAGGGCAGTAGACTGGTCGATGGGCGCGCTACTAATCGTCCAACTCCCTACCAAAGTCGATCAACCGCAGCTTCTTCGCATCTTTAGGATGGAACTGCGCAATTTTTGCCCTGACTAAGAACCTCGAGGCTGCAGAGTCCCTTTCCAAAGTCAGGTATTCCTTTCCTCCACGAGCCATCAACGTCCCAAACAGATTCTCAATCAGCCGGCGCATCTCAGCATCCGCAGCCTCGGCTTCTTTGAATGGCTCCTCCTCTTCATCTTCAACAGCGGCGTTGCTGCCCCAAATCTGGTCGATTCTCCGCTGTCGAGTCTTGTCTGATACAGGCTTTTTCGCAGACTTGGCCTTGCCCTTCTTCGTGAAGCCAGCAGCGAGGGTGTCGTCCCCAACGTCGAGCATATCGCCCACGACAGGGCCGCCGAGCTCTTCTGCAGCGAGCATGGTCGAGAGATAGTCGTTGACGAACTCGTTCATTTCCTGACTGAGAAGTGCCATGTTGTCGTCGTAGCCCTCTTTCTGAGCGCGTTTGGCTGCAATGAGCTCTTCCGCAAGTTGCGCGGGCGTCTTTTGAGACCTGTCTTCGTGCTGCGCGCGTAGTCTTACAATGCGCCCTTTCATGGCCTCAGTGATGAGCTTTGCGTCGTGCAGACTTCCCTCTTCGCGTCGGACTGCAGCTTCCTGTTTCGTGGTCTGCGCTTGGGTGCTAGCGATCGCATCTTTGTTTCCTGCAATGCTCTGCTGGAGAGTGCGAGCAGCCAGAAGTGATGGAAGGACAGAGCCCTTGGACGGAAGATATGGTGCAGTTGGCGTGAGTCGTGTGTACGCTTCCTTGACGGCCAGCATCTGCTGGAGCTTCTCCCGCGGCTCTTCTGAGGCATATGCGGCCTGCTCGATATCAACCTTCGAGGAGCGGCGCAACTGATGGCGATTAGTGCATGGTCGCACAGTTATGGAAGATGCTGTACCTTCTCCAAAGCGGCCTGCTGCACTTGGACGCGTTCTTGCAGCTCTCTCACAGTCTGCTCCAGACGCGCCTCTGTGCTGGATGCGTCAAAATCCATGGGGTTGTCTTGGAGTTCTCGCGCATCCGTGACATATTTCCGTATGCGTGCAAGCTTTTCATCATGTGCCTGCGCCATTGCAGCGATGCAGTCAATAGTGTAGCAGTGTTGATGGCTGCCGCGCGAAGAGGCGCGTTGTCTTGCTGTTCAGGGATAGCCGATCCGCGACACCACCAGGACGTCTCCTCGATTGTCTGTGGACACCTGTGCAACAGTGTGTACTATCTGCATGCGATGTCGGACTGCAAGTCACACGGTTATCCGGACTCAGCTGGTGACACTGCCAGCGCACCCGCGGTTTGGAGTAGACAGGTCACATGATCATTGCCAAGCTCTAGCCTCGCACTAAAGCGAACATTAACATCCATCCACGACGACATAGCACCTTCTCCTCACACTCCCTCGCGCACCCACTCTCCCCGGTAGCCCCTCCCCAGCCCTTCCATTGCTGCTGTTCTCTGAGCTGTCCACGTACGCGACGAGCAACTTCGCACGACTCGAGCTTGCCTCCAGATCTGAGACGCTGGCTTGCTTCGCTCAAAAGGTTTGAGAAGCGCAGCTTTCTTTGCGTGGGCCAATTTCTTCTCTCTCGACGCCCTCGTCCCCAGAAGCCCTCCTTGCGCACTCACCCTCCTTCCGGCCTCTTCGCTCCACCTGCACCAGCACCAGCGACATCTCGCTCTCCGAGACGTCGCTTCTCCGACCCTCCACCCACCGTTCCAACACGCTTCACACCCACCCCAGCTCGACGACCCTGCCTCCGCCCTCCCCGCACTGCCGCAACCCCATTCCAATCGCCAGCACCAGCCCGTTTTCCTTCGCAGCCCCCCGCTGTACGTAACGTGGTCAAGAACCGAATACAATTCAATACTCAGCCCTTCGCTTGAGCACTTGCCTCGGTCGTGAAGAACTACATAAACATGTCTGCATCCCCGACCATCGCAGCCTCGTCGGCCAAGCGGCCCCTTGAGGAGCCGTCTTCGCCCGCTGGCCCGAACGACCAGCCAGATGCAAAGCGCCCAGCTCTGGACAAGATGGTGAAGGATGAGCCAGAGGATATCAACACAGCTTTGCCCGTCAAGGGCGAGAGCATGGCTGCTGACGACCTCAAGTCCGAAGAGGTCAAGCCCGACCTGACGGCCGAGGATACCCTCGTCTCGCAGAACGGCACTGATGAGCCCCAAGCCGACACTGTTGTCCCTGATGCCCCACCTGCGTTTTCCATGCCGATCGATTCGCAGCCCATTCTCGACACGCAGCCCATCCAGTCAACTGCTGGCGCCAACGGTCGCCCTGCTTCTCAGTCCCAGCACCAGGACGAGACCAACTGGCTACACTTGCGTGCATGCATTGGTACCAGCGAGGCTGCCACCATCATCGGCAAGGGCGGCGAGAACGTGACCCAGATCCGACGCCTCTCGGGCGCGAAATGTACCGTCAGCGACTATTCGCGTGGTGCTGTCGAGCGTATTCTGACCGTGAGTGGTCAAGTCGATGCAGTCTCAAAGGTAAGCTACGACACGAAACACGACGCTGAACAATATTAACTTAAACAGGCCTTCGGCCTCATTGTGCGTACTCTCAACCAGGAGGACCTCGAGACTCCTTCCACGTCCACCTCCAAGTCCTACCCTATGCGCTTGCTAATCCCCCACATCCTCATTGGCTCTATCATTGGCAAGGCTGGCGTCCGCATTCGAGAGATCCAAGAGGCCTCGAATGCCAAGCTGAACGCTTCAGATACTATGCTACCCAACTCTGGTGAGCGCTCGCTTGTGGTACTTGGTGTAGCGGACGCGGTCCACATCGCCGTGTACTACGTTGCCCAGACGCTGTGCGAGCAGCTCACAGAGCGCTTCGGTGGCCCCGCTGCATCTCAGTATGCCACCCGGAGCGGTACGGCAGCCAACGTCATCCCTGGTGGCATGTCTGTCCAGCCATACGTTCCCCAACCCGCTGGAGGCCAGTATGCTTACCCCGACAACTACCGTCGACAAGGACAACCCAGCAACCCTGCCCAGCGGACCCCGATGCATGGTCAACACGCGCAGCCATACATGCAGCATGGGCAGCCACCCCAACAACCGTATGGACAGCCGAACATGGCGTACGGAGCTGGTTCGCCGGGGCGTGCGCACTACGGTGGCCCTGGACCACAGCAGACTCCATATGGAGGACACCATGCGGCTGCTCCAGTCGCTCACGGTGCAGCTCCTAACCAACCGCCGGTACAGATGCCTGGTCAGGTAAGTCACTCTTCGCCATGGGGACCTTGTCAAGTACTATGGAGTAGCCGAAGCGGTGGCATCACGGTGGTGGTGTAAGTTTCGGCAACGACATGCACGAGACAGGATTACTCACTACATCTTCTTCTGATAGATGCTAACTGCTGGTAGCCACTCACGCAGCAGATTTACATTCCGAACGACATGGTCGGAGCCATCATCGGTAAGGGTGGTGCAAAGATCAACGAGATACGCCAATTGAGCGGCAGCGTCATCAAGATCAACGAACCGACCGACAACAGCAATGAGCGCCTTGTCACGATTACCGGCACGCAAGAGTGCAACCAGATGGCTCTATACATGCTATATTCAAGGCTCGGTGAGATACCTGGTCAGCACAAAGGATGAGTCCATCATGCTAATCTAGACCAGAATCGGAGAAACACCGGATCTGAGCATGCGACATCGATATTCAACCCGACATTCGATCATTCGTCGGACCATCAAGTCGCGGTCGTACAGTAGTCCGGCTCTGATGGACGGACTTGAAATGCGTTCGGTAGCATTGGCGTAAGTGATTTCTGGGTTCTTGTCTCGGGTTTCCGATTGTTTGTCTCTCCGGTTTCCGATGTGTATTTTATGAGTGCATTACCTTTCTTCACTTCGCGACCGTTTCCGTCAAGGCAACGATGCAAAACAAGCAGTTCTGGCTCGATGGGGACTACTTTTCAATTCTCACAAAATGGTGGAGGCGGCGGTCGATTGACGGTACTTTCCTCCTGGATTTACCAAGTTACTTCCTTGGGCGTTCACTACAGCAGCATCCACGGTAGTCTGGAAAGAGCTTCAAGAATACTTTATATGGTGAATCTCGCATGTGTGCTCTCCGTGATTTTCCCTCGCTCTTTGCCTCGGTGCAGTTGGGGTTGCATTGTGGTTGTCCGATGTGTGTTGGCAAACTTACCGGATGCGGAACTGGACTTGCTTGGAAAAGACAAAGAATAGTCAAGGACACAGCTGCACGCATCCGCCACGCAGGGTCTCAAACACTGGGAGGGAAACAGGTACAAGCGCGCGCGTATACTGGAAATGCATTCCTCGTGTCCTTTTTCGGAGGACGTTTATTGAAAGACAGGCGCCTGGCGACGCTTGCGGATGCAATATAACTAGGCCTCATATCAAGCCGGAGCGCTCTCCTGTGATATCTCGTCGCCGAAGACTTGGGCTGGCTCACGTACACTCGTTAGGTACTATCGGCCTTTTAGAGCAGTTCGTTGGACTGAAGAGCTTGGGAGAGTGTGGATCGAGTCAGGCATTTTCGAAAAGAGGCTAGGATGCACGACGAGAATGAAATTGCGAGCATTCCGGCGTCGGTGTCGGGGCTGTCGACTCCGGCTACGCTGCCGCCGCCGTATACGTCGACGGGCACGGGTGCTGGATCTTTGAGGTACGTGGACGCAAGGCGTGAGGGTAGGGATGGCGAATAACTGCCCGAGGCACTGCGAAGTGCCCGATAGAGTAGACTCATCGCCCCAGCTCCCACCCTCTCCTTCAAAACGTCACATTCCAAACTGACTTGCCACAGAGCAAACGCTTCTTTCTTCACCACAACCGCCACTCTCCTAATCGGCCCCAAATCCACCAAATTCCTCCTTCACACGACACTCTTAACTCAGCAATCGCCCTACTTCCGCGCCGCTCTCACTGGCCCCTTCCTCGAATCCGCATCTCAAAGCATCACATTCGCCGATGTATCTGTCGACACCTTTGAGCTGCTCGTCTCTTGGCTGTACACTTCCGCTTTGTCGCCTCCCCCCTTCAAAGACGGGAAACCCGCGTATTATACGTTGTTACATCTGTATATCCTAGCGGATAGGCTGTGCTTCGAGGGACTACGGAACTATGTCGTAGATCTGATTGCGGATCTGGCGGATAATACGAATTCCGTGTTGACGCCGAGTGATACACGGATACTCTACGAACAGATCAGCGAGGGGGCGAAGATCCGCGAATTGATCCTCGACCTCTTTGCGTTCAAGAAGACGGACAAGCTACTGGCCTCGCATACGGACCGATGGCACGCAGCATTCCTGCGCGATCTCTGCGTGCGGCTGAAGAAACCCTGCGAGCAAGCGATGCAGCGGCATCGCCTGCGCATGTGGTGTCCCGAATCGTGGCATGGGACGCGCGCTTGCGATATTTGTCGGGCTGTTTTGCCGCCGAGGTTTGGGGCCGTGGGCTGCGATGAGTGTTGTTGTGCGTGGTGTCTTAGGTGTGTGGGGGAGGGGGTTGCGGTTGCAGGTTGGGAGGATGGGAGGGGGGCATTTGGCGGGGTGAGGGTTGGTGGGGTGGGAGGTGGTGGTGGAGAGGATGGAGAGGAGGGTTTGGCTGACGGCAAGGTCATGGGAAGGAAGAGGGGGGCGTGGTCGAGGAAGTGGGAGAGCTGTAAGCCTTGGAGGGGGGCTAGGTGCCGCGTTTATCATGAACATGCCGAGACGGAGGCCTGTACGGATGTGTTCATGGGACGGTGACTATCTGGTGGGAGGACAGTCAGCATTGGAGACGTTGGGATGGTAGAAGAGTTGCTGTTTGTGGTGGCAGGGAATTACTCTATGCCGAGATAGGTGTATCTAGCATTTTCTTTGTTTAGCATCGCATCTACTGTTAGTTATCTCGAGGGACTTTAGTTCGGTCCAATCTCTTCAACAAATGTTCTCAATCCTGGCACGCGACTGTTACAATTTGCAAGCTTGGAGTGGAATCTCGCTCCGGCTATTCAGATACTATGGTATCTAATCTCATACTCTCCAACGTACACTCGAGGATGCTACCCCTACTCTTGTTATACACAGCACAGACGCCCCCACCTGACAGAAAGCTAGAAGATTGGTGATAATACAAAGGGGAAGCGTCGCCTAATCTCATTACTATTAATCGGACACCTTACTCAACGAAGCTCTTCACGTCTATCCACATGTTAGCCAACGCCCTAATAGTTTAGTTGGTGTAAGACTTACTGTTCAACCACCTGATGTACTCTTTCTGCTCCTTGTGGTCTATGTAGTCGGGAATGAACAGAGCCATTCGGGTGTTAACGCCACGCTCCTCAAGGTACTTCTCAAGCAGGATCTGGAGGTCCTCGTCTAAGTTGCTGAACGGAGGTCCAGTGTACAGGGTCCGCCTCTGCCAATCCTTCTCCGCGGTGGTCGCATCGGCCAAGTCGGCTGACGGGTAGTACCAGAGGTCCTCAATCATGAAGTCGCCATCCTGAGCAGTAGCCTCGATGGAGAGCGCGCCCTTGCCGGGTCGCTCGATGCGGATGTTGGCATGTGCGGGGAAGCCCTGCTGCTGGCCATCGTCGTCAAACTCGTCGTCGAGCTCCTCGCGGTCGGCAGGCGCAATGCGGTCCTCGGGCGCGACGCGGATGTTGCCGTCGCTCTTTGCGCCCTGGTTGATTGAGCCCTTGGAGTTGGCGCCGCCAGACTGCCCATCGCTAATAACATCGTCGACCTCGGCGTCGTACTCGGAGAGCTCGTCGTTGGGCACGTTGCTGTTGAGGTCGGCGGTGGTGAAGGTGATGCGGATCGTCTCGTCGCCAAAGGTTCGGGTCAGGACAACCTCCTGGTGGCCGGGCTTGTCCTCGAGCTTGAGAGTTGTTAGTCTTCTGTCTCTTTTGAGACCGGACGTTGCATTACCTCAAAGGCGCTGCTCTCAAGGTACTCCTTGATGTTGGCTGAAAGATCTTCATCCTCTTTCAGGTCGTCCTCCATGGTGATCTCATTCTGGAGTTTTGCGACGAGCTCCTCCTTGACTGCGGAGGCGTTAGTCGACGCTCCAAGTTGTCGAGTGCGCTATCATACCATCTGATTCTTGTCTCCGTGCGGCTGAGATGTGGAAGGAGGCCGTGAGGCGCGGCATAGACCGCGACCATGATGACTGAACTGCTGGTCGGAGAAGGGAGGACTGAGGGCGGATGGCTTTGGTGGAGAAGCGGGCGGCGGACCGCGGCGCAGAGCGGGCGAGGTTCCTGAGGGCGAGCATTGTGATGTGGAATGAGTTTCGCGTGTGATTTGAAGGGAGGAGAATGTGACAAATGGAGGATGGATGAAGTTGCGACGATGTTGTCTCCCAAATTACTCGACGACTTTTCGACATGGCCCAAGCGGTCACATTTCGTCAGGCTTGGCGAGCGCGCGCGCGCGAGCTCCACTGAATTTCATCACCTCCGCCATCGGCCGCGGGCATCTGGTACAACACCATAATATATTTCTTGTTTCTTGCAACCTTTATATCCAAAGCTCGGCTATATCTTCGTTGCCTCTTGCTCGTCTCCTTCAAGCGGCTTTTGCGTAGCTCATCGAGACTATTGTCCTTCGTTGAAACAGCTTCCCACCAGTCATAGCTTGTTCCCAACTCAAAGACGCACGCGATAGTTCGTCAATTGCTTTCTCGCTTGTAAACTCTCTCGCATGCCATAACTTCGAGGCACATTCAGTCCATCCGTCATGGCTTCCACGACGTCGGAAAAGAAGAAGGTATTGCGCGCATTCGGAGACGTCATAGAGATGTTGTGACTGAGATCTGGCAGCCGAGCGCGATCCGCTCAATTCTGGCCGGCGCGACAGCAGGAGCTGTAGAAATTTGTAATGAAACCTTCTAACAGACTCAATGGCACCTGTTGACATTTTACAATAGCAATAACATACCCCGCCGAATGTACGCGATCGCGATCCCTCTTACTTGCGCGAGTCTTCCTAATGCCACAATAGTCGCCAAAACCAGAACACAACTCAACCGACGTTTACCGGACGGAAAGAAGCTACCATGGCCACCGTTTGGCAAGCAATGGTATGCTGGCTGCACCACGCTGATAATCGGGAACTCGTTAAAGGCTGGAATACGTGCGTAGAAACCCGCCTGGTCATGGGTTGGCATCTGACGAGGCTTAGGGTTCGTTGCGTTCGACATGTACAAAGACCTCCTCGCAGACGCCGATGGCAAGGTTTCGGGGCCTTCAACAGTGATAGCCGGATTTGGAGCAGGTGCCACCGAGTCTCTACTCGCCGTAACGCCCTTCGAGAGTATCAAAACGCAATTGATCGACGACCGCAAAGCCGCCGTTCCACGTATGCGAGGCTTCCTGCATGGCTCAAGGCTTATAGCAAGAGAAAAGGGCATACGGGGCTTCTTCCAGGGATTCGCTCCTACAACTGCGCGGCAAGCTGCGAACTCGGCGGTGCGCTTCTCAAGCTATACTGCGCTCAAGCAGATGGCACAGTCATACGTGGCCCCGGGCGAGAAGCTGGGGGCCGTGAGCACCTTTGGCTTGGGCGGTCTCGCGGGGATTATCACAGTCTATACCACGATGCCCATAGACACGGTGAAGACACGGTACGAACGGCGGTTACACATGCGGACGGGCCTTTGCTGACAGAATCGGACAGAATGCAATCAATAGAAGCGCGGAGTCTCTACAAGAACAGCTTCCAGTGCGCCGCCAAGATCTTCAAAGAAGAAGGGGTCCTGACCTTCTGGTCGGGTGCCGTCCCGCGTTTGGGTCGCCTGATCCTCAGTGGCGGCATCGTCTTCACCATGCACGTAACATTCTCTTCCCCTGCTGGTTCGATGCTTACTTGAGTCTAGGTACGAGAAATCTATGGAGTTCATGGACAAGCTCGATCCTCATGGGCTTTACATATAACGCGATGACGTTTCGCCATACTGTAAGCGTCGACTCCGATCTTAGACTCCGGTACTTGCTCGGACGCAGAACGATTGTACCACAGTCGCGCATCTATGGAGCAGGGTAGTACGAATGTATTGTATGCAAACGTGGGTATAGGGGCCAATTGGGGGCCAATTGGGGGCCAAATGTACATGAATAGTGTAATCTTGCGAAGGGAGAGTACAAACCCTTGTCGGGATGTCCACGTGGGTGTTAAGTGAGACCAGCGGATGCATGGTTCATGGCTCGTGCAATTCCTCGAAATTTTTCGCCCGTGTCCGCCTACCGTTCAATCACACTTTGATTGGACACAGGAATAGGCTGTTGTGGCCATTAGCAGGCATTTCGAGCAAAGCTTCCGAATAGACTCATTATCTTCCCATGACGCTGGATGTTGATTCCAAGCTCGCTGAAGCTTGATGGCATTTAACTGTCGGATTCGCCAAGCGATCTAAGTGGCAAACACGACAATCAAACTGTGCTGCATCTGCACCCATTCTACTCTCTGACCATAACAACTCCAGCATTGTACATCGTGCGTGTCGGCGTAACGTTGCACCTAGCTCTTTTTGCTGATCTGTTTCAGCGCGGCTGATCCCGCGGTTCAATACAGCCAGTTCGTATCTTCCAAGACGATGGGAACTCAAGCTGCGGCTGAGAACTGCACAGCTTACTATGCAAGCTGTCAGAGTGTATAGAGCTGACCAAGCGTAGTCGTAGGTCTCGACGACATCGGCTCTCGCAAGCTAATCCAATTTCGAGACGCGATCTCTCGTGCGGAAGTGGGGCGGCCAAGATCGAACATCTTACAGACATCAAAGAGCCATGGTCAAAAGAACATCGATAAAGCAGACGATTTCCCGAGCGGAATAACGCAGGCTGTCCGGAGGCCGAAACGCACTGCAGATGATCTTAGGCGAGTGCTACTTGCTGTAGATCTGGTGCAACGCGCAAGCCGACTAGGCTTCCATTTCATTTGACCGTGGCGGGACGAAGACAACGCGGCGCACCGGGCTTAATACCAAAGCGCAAGAAAGAGCACTAGAAGATTTGTATACCTGGTGATTCGCAGTCCAGGTACCGACAGTCCACGAAAGGCTCGCTCATCCATCTCATACGGGCGTAAGAGTGCGCCGAATCCGCCCGCCCGCCGCTTCCGTACGTATTGCCCGTAAAGCGCATCACCTGCGCGCAATATGGCCGGTCTATTTCCAACGACATCTCCACCCCCAGAACCTCAAGCTAGACCTGTACCATCTACGCCGGCCACGACGAGCGACAAGAAGGCCCCTAGAGGCATCCGACGTCGAAACCGCATCATCACCTCCTGCCTAGAATGCCGACGTCGCAAACTCAAGTGCGACAAGCAGCAACCATGTAACAATTGCATGAGATTTTCTACCTCCTGTGTCTTCATTGCGCACGGCTTGGATCCCTTGGCTCAGGCGAAGCTAGCCGAGGTCAAGGAGAAGATGGGTATGCTGGAGAAAACTCTAGAAGAGAATCTCTCGCGGAAAGACGATTTGAAACGGTCCTCCAAGTCGCCTCCGGCTGCATACGAGGCCCCTTTGCTTCCAGGCCAGGACGTGGAGCACAGCGATGACGAGGAAGACGACCTAGACGGACTTGATCCGAGTCGTTTCGGTATCCAAGACATCACGTACCATGAAGACGATGAAGACAACGACGACATTGTTGATCTCGGCATCGCGATTGGAAGATTAAGGATTACTGAGCGAATTGGTGGTCTAGTCAGGCCCAAGTTCTCTGAGGAGGTATGTCAATCACTACAGCGCTCGTGAAAACAACACTAAGACGTGACGAAGCTTGCGCAACACCTTCAAGAGTTACCTGAGGATGACTCGTCGAACCCATATGCGCATCAATCACCATCGACCTGGATGACACCTGGGAGCGATTTCGTTGCCCCCTCCTCGAGCTTCTTCTTTGCGCCTGGGGTGGAGAAGACATCTTTGATGACCTACCTTCCATCCAAGAGTCTAGTCGGGAAACTGATGGCAAACTACTGGAAAGTTGTGCATCTGATTTCACACACCGTCCATCGCCCCACCTTTGAACGTCAATACGAGGCCTTCTGGCGGAGCATCGCTTCTGGTATCGAGCCGCGGATGTCGTTTCAGGCAGTTCTTTTTGCCGCACTTCTTGGCTCCATCATATCTATGCCGAAGGAAAAGGTTCTTGCTGAGTTTGGGGTGGACAAACAACCGCTTGTGGACAACTTCCAGCAAGGTACAGAGGCTGCGCTGGCAAAAGCTAACTTTCTGCGTACGACAAAGTTGGAGACACTCCAAGCTTTTGTAATGTATCTCGTAAGTCATGCCCTATATCAACAATGTCACAGCATTCAGACTACCCGACATTACCCCCGGGAAGGCATCGTCACACCCATAAATCTTTCACTCATCACTCACACATCGTCAGATTCCACTTTGTCGAGCGGAAGTCTCCCGAGCACACTCCGCTCTCACAGGCACATGCATCCGTCTCGCTGAATGCATGGGCCTACACCGCGACCCCGCGTCCTACACAACGAACCCAATAGAGACACAAATCCGGCGGTTATTATGGTTTCACATCGGGTTCCTCGATATTCGTACCTGCGAGTCGACGGGGCCGCATCCACAGATTCGTCGCGACGAATTCGATACGCATTTTCCGTTGAACGTGGACGACGACCGGCTCCAAAAGGCCGCCGAGCGCGGCGAACAGGTCTTTGATGACAGCAAGTACTTCACCGACATGACCATTACCCGAATGCGATTCGAATGCTACGAGATGCATCGTGTCATGTGGACAGAAAGACCTAAGATGCATCGGCCGGTCAGGGAGGGAGAAAAGAAGACCACTCTCACGTCTTTGCTAAGCCGAATACAGGCGTTCAAGGCTGCTATGGAGAAGACATACCTCCCGATGATGAACAAAAGTAACCCCCAACATGCCGTAGCGATGGAAATGTACAACATATCGAGTGCTCGGCTATACATCAACGTACTACACCCGTTCACTTCGAGCATCGAACAAACGATGCCAACAGGCCTTCGCAATATTATGATATCGTCCTGTATCATGATTGTCGAACACAGCATGAATATCGAACAACAGCCTGCTCTTAAACAATGGTCCTGGTATTTGGGCGCGCTACATCAGTACCACGTTGGTCTCCTGTTTCTCACAGAGATGGCGCACATGGGCGCCAGGAACACCACAGAGGCTGATGCTACTCGCTTGGACCGGATATGGCGTTGTATTGACTACTGTTTCGAGCTGCCTTCGGATATCAACCGTCTCGAGAAGATACGCATGATTCTGAAGGAACTATCAGACAGATGTGGCGCCTATGCAACTATGCGTCGCATACGAGGTCCGAAAAACCTGGAACTTCCCAACATGCCAGACCAGACTGAAGGTGGGAGGAGGACGTCCCAGAACCTACGAGCAGGAGGGATAGAGGGTCGGGATCGAAGTCTTTCCGCTCAGTCCAGCAGTGGCGGTAACACTCAAGATATGAACACTCAAGCTCAGAAACACTTTCTGCCGCAACAGCAGTCACCATCGCCGCTACCGGAACAACTACAACAATACACTCGGCCGTCGGTGCCACCCAAAGGGCCGCTCGGATCAATGCCCTTAGTGGATTGGGGGACCTTCGATATGGGGACTGCAAATCCGCAGCCACCACCGCCCCAGTATAGCGCTGACCCAGCGTACAACTTCAGTAACTACGTACCAACACCGCCAAAAGCACCAATCCCGAACCTGCTCAACGCGGTTAATGCTGGCACTAGCAGTGACAGAAGTAATAGCACGGTAGCAAACAGCCTAGGCAGAGGAAGCGGAGCGGCTCCGAGTCCGATACTGGCTGCTATCAATGATATCGATTGGGTAAGTACCTCGGCATTCCTGTCATCTTCCTCGGCATACGATCCACGAAGAATAATCCGTCGCTAACACGATATTCTATGCAGAACGAATGGGAGCAACTCTTTGGAGGAGCTCAGATGGGGGCCGGCGATGTCCTCATACCGCCGTTCACATTTCCTTCTTTCGAACCGTCTGACTTACAGTGGTCTAATCAGGGAGGGGGAATGTAATGCGCGGGAAGAGGAAGAAGAATCCCTCGGCGTCACCTTTTCCCGCTTACGCGAATGCGGATACCATGTCCGCTGTTTCCGTCAAAGTGTGTTGTTGAGTGTTTTGAACTATCGACAGCGTGGTATCTCAGCTTCTAGATGTATATATGCGTAGAGTTCCGCGACGACACGAGACTTTCGAAACAACCTGGGCTATCTTACCGGCCGTATTGTGCTTACTTTACTAACCATTTGTACCATCTGCTGCTTACAGAAGACGCTAAATCATCATGTCATCCTTGCATGCCCCACTTCTTATGCGGCGGGGTAAATGTGAAATGACCTATCATGGTAAATGTGCGGCAACGCATTCGTCGACATCACCTACAATGGACAGCTATAAACATGATACATCCTCGCCACCACACCTTCCTCTCTCCAAAGCCAACCGCTAGTTGTATTAAACCACATCACTCAGCTTATTGTCATTCAGATCAAGCATATCACTTTCCGCCATGTCCGACCACGTTACCGAAATCGCATACCTCTATCTAGTCGCCGGTACCGACGTGAGATCCGGCGACGCTAAAAGAGTCTGGCAGGAATCGCTGAAGACAGTTGCTGCGCAGAAGGGGTGTAACAGCATCTTTTGGGGCATGCAAATCGAGAACAAAGATGTCGCGCAACTGGTCATCGGTACGCCCCTGACTTCCCCATTCAGTCTTCGACCACATACTAACCACAAATCGCACAGACTGGGACTCCCTCGAAGCACACAAGAAGTTCATGGAATCGGATGCCTACCAGCCTTTCTTGAAAACCCTTTACACCCTGCTCTCCTCCGACCCACATCTCTTCCATGCACGCCTCCCAGCTTCCCCTTCTCTCCTCTCAAACCCCTTCACCTGCCCTGTAACAGAGTGTTTCCATTTCTATTTCCCGGCAGACTACCCCGAGTCCGCATTCAACACGAATTACCAGAATTTCGTGGACGCGGCGAAGACGGCGCCGAACGAGGCGCAAGGGCTTACGGCAGGGTGGAGTGTTGAGGAGCAGGTGCATGCAAATCTAGGCAAAGAGGGGGAAGAAGGGAAGGGGAAAATGTTTGCGGGGTTCGTTGGCTGGCCGAGTGTTGAGGCGCATGTGGAGTTTCAGAACTCCGAGGCGTTTGGGAGTGTGGTTGGTCACCTGGCTGAGGGCCCTGTGGGGTCGAAGGTGCACCATGTGGTTTTGGAAAAGTTTGAGGGATGATGGGATGTACTGGAGGGATGAGGAACGGCCAGGACTCGATGCTGGGAGAGGCGTGGTTCGAGGTGCAAGGCAACGGTCTTCTGCTTCGAGATCGTTCTCTTCAGTGCACTTGATCAAGCTGCGTATAGAGCCTTGAGGACCCCCGCAGCTTCGAGTATACGCTACCGACACCAGGCTGTCTGTACGATCCTGTCCACAAAGTGTTAGACTTATCCAGGTTTAACATCACTCCGGAAAAGATCCCGCCCACTTACATTATAGATCTAATCATGTTAGAGTACATCGGGAAAGTCCACGCACCAAGAGAGTATCCCTCTCAAACCCAAGTCTCATCTCAAGCCCATCCAACCACCACCCCGCATCACCAAGCCATCCTACTATGCAGGCGTCATAGCCCTAAACCTGGCATCCCACCAAAGCCTCATGCGATTCGCCTGCCCCCACGTAAAGTCGCCCGTCATGCACCACCCAGCCTCGTAATCTATCACACAGCGTGTCAGCACATACTACAGTACACCCCACTTTCCCTCCCCCTTATACCAAAGCGAAACCACAACCACGTACTCATATAATTGCCCGCGGGGGTAGGGTGTCCCCCATTTAAGATTGTTAGTGAGATGGTGCAGGAGATTCGCTGGGTTCCAGACAGCCTCCGGTGAAAGAGCGACGTGATGGAGAGCGAGGCAGAATTGCTGCTACGGCGGTATTCAGCAGAGCAGTGAAGATGGTGAGGATCTGCATGCTGTGCTGTGGACACCGCACGGATATAGAAGGTGGAGCTACAGTTTCTAGAGAAGAGAAGATATTAGGGACAAGGTTGAGGGGAGTGATAGCGCGAAGAAGGGTAGTGCGAGGTGAGAAAGGTAGGGAAATGATACTGTAGCCCAAGTTCTGTAAGTTGGTTATCTGCGGTCCTCGAGCAATTACCGAAACCCCAAGCCAGATTTTAGCGTTAACTATCTAGAACCAACAGCACCCCCATCTTTACTTGCTGTATGCGGGCGAATTCAGTCCCACGGGGCAGAGGTCCGGACGTTGGGGGCATGAGTCCTTTGGGGGGCGGGCGTTTGTGCCCTCGCCTACCCCCGTGCCGAAATTGCAGATGACCGGTCGGAAGAAGTCCAATTTCAAGGACTACCGCGGTGATTTGCACTCTTGGTTTAGTACTGTGAAACCCCTTTTGTATAGCATGGGTGTCGAACGTGAATAAAAGTGATGGTGCAGGAATTGTTGATATGAGTCAGTGCGAAAGCTCCTGCGTTCATGAAATCGATATACCTCGACGTCCAAGACATCCGCACGGAACAATATTCACTATGTACAAGAACGAGGAAGTGTATGCCAATGCGACTTTTCGATACCTAGATCTATATTCTATCGTCTTGCGGTGTTTTTCACCCCATACTTCCACATCGCCAAAGCGAAGTAAGCCGAGGGTGAACGCTGCCATACAAGACTCACTTTGAACAAACAAAACGCAGTGAAGCGTTTCTCGTTATCTGGTGATCATGTGATCCCTCGCTGGCCCCACACCGATCCACTTCACCTTGATACCAGTGAAGGTCTCGATGAACTCGATATACTTTCTCGCCTGGCTAGGCAGGTCGTAGAAGCTCTTCGCGCCTGTTGTAGGCTTCTTCCACCCTGGTAGCGTTTCGTAATGTACTTCGACCTTGTCTAGGACCTCGGGGTTCGCGGGGAAGCCGTCCAGCTTTTGGCCGTTGTACGAGTATGAAGTGGCCACCTTGAGCTCTTCGAAGTCGTCCAAGACGTCTAGTTTGGTGAGGTTGAGTGATGTGTAGTCGTTGCAGGCGTGCGAGTGCTTGAGCACGACCAGGTCGAGCCAGCCGCAGCGGCGCTTGCGTCCGGTTGTAACACCGACTTCGTGGCCGACTGACTGCAGTTTCTCGCCGACATCATTGAGCTGTTCTGTGGGGAAGGGACCACTAGGAGATATCAGACGCATTCTCCTTGCTTGGGGAGTAGAACTTACGAGCCGACGCGAGTGGTGTATGCCTTGACCACGCCAATGACCTCCGTGAGCGACCGCCATCCCAATGTGAGGCCTGTGAGGACACCACCAAGGCCAGTGTTTGATGACGTGACAAAGGGGTATGTTCCGTAGTCGACGTCCAGCATCAGTGCATTGGCACCCTCAACCAGAATCTTCGCGTTCCGTTCTTTTGCCGAGGCAAGCAGCGGGACCTGGTCGACGACGTAATCCTGGAGCTTGACGCGGAGATCCTAAAGCAACGTATTAGCCGCATTCCCTCGTCCGGTACGTGCATCCTACCTTGAACTTCGCAATCTCCTCCTCTGGATCGTACTTGAGCAAGTCTCCGAATCGCTTCTGGTATCCCTGCACTATCCGGCGGAACTTCTGCTCGAAGATCTGCTCGTCGAAGATGTCGCACATGCGGAGGCCGCTGCGAGTCATCTTGGTGCTGTATGTTGGGCCTTTGGCGAGTCAGTGTCATGATTGGGTATCGCGTTGCGTCTGTTCACTGACCGATGCCCTTCTTGGTGGTGCCTGTTCCCAATCGTCAGTACTTCTGCCCGTCTCAAACCATCATATGGGCGCCCGACCTATTAAGCCTCCGCCAAGCTCCACCTCCTCGAGCCCATCGACGAGCTGATGGACATCGAAGACGACCTGCGCGCGGTCCGAGATGAATATCCTGCCGTCGGTGTTCAAGCCCTTCTTGGCCAGCTCCTCCAGTTCCTTGAAGAAGGACGGGATGTGCACGACACACCCACTTCCAATGACGTTTATGCAGCCGGGGTTCACGAGGCCGGAGGGGAGGATGTGGAAGTCGTACGTGATGCCGTTGGTGACGATGGTGTGGCCGGCATTGTTACCGCCCTGAGCGCGGCAGCAGAGCTGGGAGTCGTGGGCGAGGATGTCGGCGAGCTTGCCTTTGCCTTCGTCGCCCCATTGGGCGCCGAGCACAACGGTGACGGACATGTTCAGAGAAGACGAGGAGAGCAAGTGGAGAGCGGTCGCGGGAACGGTATTTGAATTGCGCATGCAACGCGGGTAATGCGATCGGAGAGGGCCGAATGCGCCTTGTCACCGTCGAGTCTTGTCCAATTAAATAATTTTCAGCGCCTTGGGACGGAAAGTTCGCGTCGAGCGGATGTTGGGCTTTGGGTACCCAACCCGCGAAAAACCTTGACTTGCGGGAGTCAATGGACGCGTTGAACTACGAGTATCCGGGCAATGCATCCAACGAGTCAATTGGGCTCCTCCCGAGTCCCCTGGAGGCGTGTGAAGATGGTGAGGCTCTTGGGAAGATTTCCTCCGCAAAAGTGCCCCGCCCCCACCAAGCGACCGATGACGGATGTCGCAATTTCGTGCATCTGCAAGCGGAAATCTCCTGGCCAATCAGAAGCCATTCATTGCCGTCGCCTTGGCCCAACGAAACATGTATATCAAGTGTAGACATCACGAGCGGGAATGCAAAGAGGCAAATGTGTGACGCTCACTCTTTGTTTTACTAACATCTTGGTCACCGCAGACCCACGGCGAGAACACTCCCTCCTTCGGCAAAGGTCCCGTTGACCTTGTTCCTGATCCCTCCATTCGTGACCACATACACCACATCCCTATCCGCACCTCTCCCCAGCGCCGCAGCCGTCGGCCCCGGAATAGCACTCGAATTGAGACCCCCTGCGAAGACACTCTGAGCACCACCCGCCGTCACCTTCTCAATGACATTGCCCGAGCCGACCGCGACAAACGCCGTGCCATCCTTCTGCAAAGCAAAATCATCTGCATCAGGCATACCCGTCGCAAGAGTCTCGAAAGGCCCAGTAGCTTTACCGGTGGTGCAGTCGACACGCACGCGATGGAGAGAGGCCAACGCAGAGTTGGTGTAGTACACAAACGGATCCTGGACCTTGAGGCCGTTGACTCCGGACTTAAATGATCCATTCGTCGTTTTTGGCTTCATACTCGCATCTTCTAGAACCACCTTGCTTTTGCCAGTCCTTGTATCGAGCTTGACCACATTCCCAGCCATCGAATCCGCGATCAAGAGCGTATGATCATTCAACTTGGCCAATCCGTTCAAAAGCTGACCCGAGGGCACATCCGCAATCTTGCTAACAGCCACAGGGTCGGCCCTGAGATCCGCTTTCCAGATCCCGTACGATCCTGGGGTGCTAGTCACACCTGCGATGAACGTGAAAACATCGTTTTCGAGTTCAGCGATCCCAAGTAAACCGTCTATATTCGTGCCATTGAACGAATAGATCGACCTCGACGTTGCTGGGTTTGCGGAGCGGTCGACGAGAACCAATTCCGGTGGTGTGAGAGGCGTGACACTGAGAAATGTGACGAGGAGGTCCCCGTTGGAGCGGACGGCGACGTTTTCGACCCACGTTGGGAAGGGGAACTGGAAAACCTTCCTCACGGAGTGCGCCAAAGGTGTCGATCGAGTCGATACGAAGAAGTTACTAAAGATCGCAAGACTGGCGAGAGAAAACGTAGGAGTGCGCATTCTGGATGTGCTAGTTCATCGACGGCGTTGTGTTTCGCAGATGGTAGATTTGCCACAACTCGTGTCCGAATTTGTGCGATATTAGTGAGCAGCCTCGTCTTGTTTTATACTGTCTTTACCATGTTCAGACTTTTGGTCTGCACGTAGAAACGAAGGTCCACAAGTGCCAGCTCCGACCCTCCGCGCCGTCTCACTTCTTTCGTGCGAGTACACGGACCCCATTCGTGACTCACCATATCACAACTCTTGATCTAACGGCTTCCCAAACCTTTTTAGAGAAAGTCCTCCGCGAGTTTTTACAACGAAGCCGCCCTCCGCCCTTACGGTAGTTCGCGTTGCGAACAGTCATTGCGAGCCTAGCTCAACTTACGTCATATACCTTAAGAACCGCGGTGAACTCCTGCATAGGCGAGTTTATGGCCCTTGTTCAATTCGCTAGTTTCGAATTGATCGTCTACATCTCCGAATTTTTGTCGCTAATCATACTCAGCTAGTAAGTAGAGACTTATGTATGTTGCTCACCCGACACTCAACACGATCTTTCCCTTCGCATGTCCACTTTCGAGCCTCTCAAACGCTTCCTTGAACTGCTCAAGCGCATAGACACTATCAACCACCGGCTTGCACTTCTCCTCTTCGATTAAATTCGTGATCTCCGCCAACGCTGCACCATTCGCTTTGACGATGAACCAGACTCCTTCAACTCCCTCTGCAACACCCTCTGCTGGCTTTTTCGGGTCCGGCGGCTCCGCTACACTGATAACTTTCCCACCCTTCTTTGCACACTTCCACGCATCTGTCAGAGTCTGGCCACCGATGCAGTCGAAAACAACGTCGAAGCCACGTGTATCAAAGTCCTCATTAACCCAGTCGAGAAGGTTAGTCTTGTTGTAGTCAAGGACGATGTCTGCACCAAGACTCTTCACAAACTCGACGTTGGACGTTCCACATGTGCCAACGACTTCGACACCTGCTTCGTGCGCGAATTGGACGCCCCATACACCGACACTCCCCGATGCTGCCGTTACCAGCACGCGCTTTCCTGAATTGTTGCCAGTCTTGGGTGCATCCAGATTGCCATGCACAAATAAAGCCTCCCATGCACTTAACGCGCTCAACGGAACAGTAGCAGTCTCCGCCCAGCTCAGATTCTTCGGCTTCAACGCAAGTTCCCTCTCATGCCCGATACTAATCTCCCGCGCGTTACCCTTCCAGCTGAACGTCGTGAGTGCGTACACCTCGTCGCCCGGCTTGAAGGCCCACTTTCCCGTGGCAGTGGGAATCGAGATAATCTCGCCAGCGAGGTCGAGGCCGGGAACGGGGATATCGGGACTAAGTGGTTCAGGCCATGTAAGTTCGCCGCGAGTTAGTGCCGTGGCTTTTGTACGGATTATATAGCAATCTGGATAGTCGACCGAAGACGGCGGAGGGTGGTTGGGGTCGAGGGTGAGTATTTCGGGATCGCTTCCTCTGATTACGGCGCGCATGTTGTAATTGGGAAGTGTGGGTGTGCTGGTTGAGAAGAGAAGGGAAGGGTTGCAATTGCCAACACGCCAGAATGTGGAGCTCTTTTGAAGCTCTAGTCTTCTCAAAAACCGAGTTACCGAAGGCCGACCGACTTCCCATGCCTCGCATCTACGACTGGATGTGTGCTTGCTGACTGACCATTCCTAACGGTTGCACCACCTATACGGTTCAAGTGCGTCCATTGGAGAACGATACCGAAGAATTGCATCCATGTCATCAAGACCTCTTGCTAGTTTTGTGCATGATCGCAGCCTTACAAACGTGTGGAGCGGAGGGTGTGTGGAGAAGGTCTTGTAAGACAAGGTTAGGTGGGGTCGCGTGCTTCCCTTCCCCGCTTGCGTCATTGTCATGATTTCCAAAAGGTGACGACGCGGAAATGATCAGCACTCATTACAAATGTAATGGATTGGTTGCAGCAATCACTATAAGTACACCCAACACTCATCAACCGTCACAACTCGAACAAGCGCAACTATGGGAAAGGACCATCCAGACGCAAACCTCCACCCCGAGGCTACGGGCCCTGCGGCATCGACCGTCAAGGTAACATTCATGTCCAAATACAATTCACCATACTCAACTTTGCAGGCCCACTCAGCGGACCACCACCTCAAGCTCTACTCGGGCTGGTTTTGCCCGTTCGTCCAACGCGTCTGGATCGCTCTCGAGGAGAAGGGCATCCAATACCAGTACATCGAAGTCAATCCCTACCACAAGCCCAAGTCCCTCCTGGACTTGAATCCACGAGGTCTTGTTCCCACTCTCCAGTACCAGAACAAGCCACTATACGAGAGCACAGTTCTCTGTGAATTCCTCGAAGAAGCCTTCCCGGACCACACACCACACCTTCTGCCGAAGGACCCCTACGACCGAGCCCGAACACGCATCTGGACCGACTATGTCACCAGCCGTATTATCCCAAGTTTCCACCGCTTCCTGCAGCATCAAGGCGAAGACGGTCTGAAAGAGAAGCAGCAAGAGTTCCTTGGCCACCTCAAAGAGTTCACCAAAGAGATGGATCCAGAAGGTCCTTTCTTTCTGGGCAAGGAGTTCAGTCTCATCGATATCGTCATCGCGCCGTGGGCCTTGAGGCTTTGGGTCTTCGATCACTTCAAGGGCGGCGTGGGCGTTCCCGAGAAGGGGCAGGGTGGGGATGATGAGGCTGTGTGGGAGCGGTTCAGGGTGTGGTTTGAGCAGGTGCAGAAGCGGAAGAGCGTTCTTGAGACTACGAGTGATAGGGAGCATTATTTGCCGATCTACAAGAAGTATGCGGATGACAAGGCGCAGAGCGAGCTGGCGAAGGCTATCAGGGCGGGAAAAGGAGTGCCGTAGAGCATGAAGGGTCGTTTTTCCACACTTCAAGAGCGGCACATGACCTTTTACGGGTCATACGGGTGGACAGGTGAGGTGGAATTGATCTACAGCTCTCCCCGAAGTTCCCAAATCTTCAGTGTACATCGATAACGTGAACACGGCCAATCAGGTAGCGAAGAAAATGTCAGCTTTCCAACCACTCAACGGTTCACTGTTCGGATATTTCCCACATCCATCGACCGTGCAGACACTTGCCTCAAAATGTGCCCACGCAGCCCCTCGATACTTTGGCAATGTCCTTTTCATACAAGATCACTGGAGCTTGTCGATCTTGCTTATTGCAACCATCTTAGGAGTTCAGATAGTATTCAACAGGATTCGGCTGCAATTTACTATGAGCTGTGCCCCAGGCTCACGGAATGAATGCACGCTCAATGCCGAGGGTCGTAGATCCGGGGGCGTGAATTGCGTTGTGATCTGATAGCGGCCTGGGGTGGCCTGGGCTTCGAGACCTCATGTTTTGGAGTCCTTCTGGCCGAGCTTGACCAAATTGGTACTCGACCTAGGGAGGTCAGTAGATACGTCATGCACCTAAGATATCGAACTGGACCGTGACATAGGTTTTCCTGGGCCACTTGGCTGTTCCTACGCTTTCTCGGGTGATTGCCGTTGCGTCTTGGCGCGAACGATTGCTCCTATGACCGTACCGACGACAATGGTCATTTTCCTCAATCCCCATGCTGTGCTTTGAGATTCCACCTGATTGTGTTGTAGGGTCCCTCGCGCCTTCCCAAATTGGTCTCTCATATGGTCTGTGCACCCTGGTCGGCCGCGACCTGCGACCCTTTCCGAACGTCAAGCGTCTCAACCTCTTCAACCTCACCCTCCAATTCTCGACATCGTTCGTTCCAAATACTCGTGAACAACACATTCTACCTCCGCATTCTCTGCGATTCTTGCCCACGAGTCGGCAGCGTGTAAACACGGCGCTTCATCGCTCAAACAAGATACCGTCATGCTGGATCGTTCTTTGATGGGAAGGGAAGTTGAACTACGTCTCCGTCGCTTCCGGAGTTTTCCTCTCGAGCAGCGGACAGCTGCGTACCAACCGGAAAGATGCAAGCCTTGGTCAGCATTGCTTGCCCCCGTCATTTCCCACATTTCGACAACTGCCCAACCAGCAGTAAACGATGCATGGAGTCCATACTGCACTCTTTGGTAATATGCTCCTAGCTGGACCACACCGCCGGATCCCGGCTCCGCTGTATAGAGCGGGTTCATCCGCCCGAATGCTCTTCGGGAACTGTATTCCGATGCATTGCTGCGTTTGATCCCCTCGACGCTGCATGAGAAAACTACGCAATTCGGCAAGCGGGATCTAGTGACGGCAGCAGAAAATGGTCGCCCATCGTATCGTCTCATGCGCAACGGTCACGCTAGCTCGGGAACTGTGGAAAACTAGGCTCGGCATATGACCCGCACGTTGTAGCGCGACGAAGCGCGGTGAACTATGCGGCAAAGCGTTTTCTAGAAGTCATAGAAGGGTACGAATTACGTTGCATTTAATAGGACGATGGCTGGTCTCTTAGGACAAGAGGGGCTGGTCCCCCTCTTGACAGGCTCTGCGAATTTCGTACCCCAGCCTTATGGATATCATCTCGACTTTGTTCGCTATAGCACATTGCGCGAGTCCAAAGCATGTTGCTCTCAGACGTCAGCTTCCAATTTGCAACGATTGGCATCTCTGGAGTTCGGTAGATCATATTTCTCATCTTCTCCAAAGTCTACGTTCGAATTCGTTCTCAACTCATCGCTCAACATAGATTTCAGCACGATTGGACACGATACTGAATAGCGAAGTAACAAGCTTGATAAAGTTTTTCTTAACAAAAATACCACGCGTTCACTGAAAATTGGCACTGTTCCGGAAGCGCTGGTCCACAATCTACGAACGATGCATGACAACGTCTCCATCTTAGGATTGTGACCAAAGCACTCGGTTCGCCGCACCCATGCAAGCACCCACGGGTTTCAGCTCTCTTAGACAGCATGCACCCCAGCTGCACACTCGCGCATACCCCAGTACGCATCACTTCTACACGCCATTCAGGTGTGCACAATTCTACGCCGCAATGCTATCGTTCCGAGAAGGATTGCCCTTGTGCATTTTCAACGCTGACAATGTGCAAGGTCGACTATTCATATCGGGCGTGCTGCATGCCGTCGGAATGCTTTGCGCTCTTGTACTTCGCTCTCTCTCACCAATGCGGCTCTGGTAGCTTTCAGACTCTGGCAGTCATACAGACTCTGGTAGTCCTTCAGCTTCAGGCTCTGGTAGTCTTCCCTAATACACCATGTCGTTTACGATATCGCCGGATGTCGTTACGCCGGAGTTTCTCGCCGAGGACCTGGGACCTACGATTCTTGCAACAGCCTCGTTGATGATGATAGCTTGCACCGTCTTTGTCGGGCTGAGGTACTGGGCTCGGTATCTAACGCAGACGTCTTTTGGCGCCGAGGATGTCATGATTCCACTTGCGTGGATAGCAGAGATGGGCTTGTGCATTGTTGGAATAGGTTAGTCACTGTTCGCGTACTTCGCGTGCTGCTTGTACTGATCTGGAATACAGTCATGGTGAAGCATACTGGAGCAGGTCGCCATACCAATGTCGTCCTCGAAGAGGACCCCTCAACCCTCGAAAGATTTCTCAAAGGCGTCGCTGCCAACGAGCTCCTTCACCCCGCCGCTGTTGCCTTCCCCAAGCTCTGCGTTGTGTTCCTCTATTTGCGCGTCTTTACGAACAAGTACGAGCGCATGGCCGCCTGGATACTTATCGGCGTTATCTCAGCGACCTGGTTTTCCTATTCGATGGCGACGCTATTTCAGTGCATGCCCATCGCTTTTACCTGGGACAAGACAATCGAGGGGGGGAAGTGCTTCAACTTCAGAGCTTTTGCGACAAGTAGTAGCGTGCCCAACATAGTCACGGACGTGGCTGTGATCTTCTTACCAATCAGGACGGTCGTGGCATTGAAAATTTCCATAGGGCGAAGGGCTGGGCTCATGCTCATCTTCTTGATGGGCAGTGTGTAAGTTTGCTATTCTCTCCCGCTAGAGTCAGATTCTAATCGTGAGCAGCGGCATCATAGCCTCCATCATCCGCACCGCGGTCTTCGCCACCACCAACCCCCTATTCGACCCCACATTCTCAGCAACATCCCTTCTCAACTGGACAATCATAGAACCAGGTCTCTACCTCCTTGCGGCCTGCGCCCTCTCCTTCAAACCTCTTTTCCGCATGATCGCCCGCGCCCTCCACCTCAACCAGCTCGTTAGTTTTACGAAGTCCTCTTTTGGAAAAACTACGCATGCTGATCGCAAGACCAACGCTACTGGCACTCCTACAATCATCCGTATCGAGACTTTCCAATCCGGGAGTAGTGGCGGCTCCGGCAAACTTAGCGAGGGGAAGGATAGCGAGGCGGATGCCTACGCAAAAGAAGTTATCGTAGTAGGCAAGGACATCGAGGAGGGGGTGTGGATCCGCAAAGCGGCGGAGCTGGAAGAGGGATTCATGAAGGGTATCAGTGAGGGCTTGATTAATGTACGGGTTAATCGGCCGGTGCCAGTGGAGAGTGAGAGTCGAAATGACGAGAGCAACGGAGATGATCTCAAGCTTGATACTGTAGATCAGGAAGAGGGCTACATGAAGGGTGTCAGTGAGGGTTTGATTGGTGCAAGGCGCACACGGACGGTGCAAGTGAAGAGTGAACCTCAGGACGAGGCGAGCGACGGCGATGAGATGACGTTTAGTTTGGCAGATCAGTCGTTTCTCCTCAATATGTTGGAGGACTTCGACAAGCGCGATGACGCTTAGGAACATGTGTATACGATACCCCTTGCTTGGATAGATGGATAGATGGAGTGGACTTGCGTACAATGGACTTCACTCATATTCACCAAGTCGAATTATGACAGCACAGCAATTGACGACCTCATGAGCACAGCGATATCACCATGACTATCATCACACAAGCAAATAAGACCATCAAGTTTGAAGTAGACTCATCCGGAACTCCATTAGCTATGACAAAAGCTACCCATTCGCCAACGACCCGCAAAATCCCAAGTCATTAAGGAAGATGAAATACACTCCCCGCTCAACGTCCATGTATCATACCATACTTTTATCTCATGCAAGATACTCGTGTCACCGCCGTCACCGTCACCACCACCCACCCAAATATACCAATGGAACGCGAAAGGGGATCACAGCAGGGGAATCATTGGGCGTGTACTTTACAACTCATCGACGACGTGCTCAGTAGCCGACTTTGCCGACTCGGTAGCCTCAGAGGCAACCGACTTGACAGACTCGGTGGCGTCCGACGCAGCCGACGCGGCGGCATCAGCACCAGACTTGGCGGACTCAGTACCCTCTGAAGCAGCGGACTTGGCGGACTCGGTGGCATCCTCAGCCTTCTCTGAGGCAGCGGCGGCCTGCTCGGGGAGATCGGCTGACTCGGCGGCTTCTTGGGCCTCCTCGAACGCAGCCGCAGCCTTGTGTGAGCCGTTCTCCTTGATGAAAGCAGCGAGGTCCTCGACGGTGCGGGCACCAGAGTAGTCGACGGGAGAGTCCTTCTTGCCGGCGGGGAAGAGCTTGATGGTGGGGAAGCCCTGGATCTCATCGGGGACGTCGTTGGCGGTGGCGTCAACCTTGGCGATGGTGACGAGCTTGGAGAGTTCAGGGGAGCCGTAGAGAGCACCGAGCTCCTCGTACTTGGGAGCGAGAGCCTTGCAGTGGCCGCACCACGGGGCGTAGAACTCGACGAGGACGTCCTTGTCGTTGTTGATGACGATATCGTCGTAGTTCTTGGCGACGACGACAGCGACGGGGCCGTCCTGGGACTCGGGGATGGGCTCAGACTTGACGCTAGGGTCGACGTTGCCGGCGACGAAGTCCTCGATGAAAGCGCCAATTTCCGTCTCGGTGATGGCCTTGGTCTGGTCGTATGGGAACTTCTGGTTCTTGTCCGTCTTCTGGATGGCGAAGGCCGGGAACTTGCCGACCTCGAGGTTCAGGTTGCCAGCGTGTTGGCCGAAAGCCTTCGCGTCAATGGTAGCGAAGTTGATGGCGCCCTTGTGCTTCTGGGCAAGGGGCTTGAGCTCCTTGGCCAGCGTCTCGCGCTCCTCGGGAGTCTCAGCGAAGATGTAGGCGAGGGGAATGCCAGCGGCCATGTAGTCGCTGTACGTCTCCGGGCCAACTTCGCCGACCAGAGGGGTGGCAGCGGTCTTGGCGAACTTCTCAATGGTCTCCTTGTCAAAGGTCTCGGTGAAGACGTCCTTGCCGTCATCGAAAGACTTGTAGAGAACAAGCGAGGGTTGCGAGACGCCCTCCTTCTTGGCGAGCGAAGCATCGTTTGTGGCACCGAAGAGGTAGTTGTCGCGGAGGCCGTTGGCGACGGAGGTGAAGGTCTCGTTGGAGGCCTTGTCATCGGCGGCGAAGTAGGCGACGAGGACGACCTTGTCGGCGGTCTTGAACTCCTCGATGGTCTCGGCGGTGAGGTCGGAGACGGCGGGCAGCGACTGCTTGGTCATGTATGAGATGATGGCGTCCGCTTTCCGCTGGCCGCTGTAGGGCGAGATGTTCTCGGCGCCGCGGAAGACCTTGAGGGTGGGGTAGCCCTCAACGCCATACTCCTGGCACAGCTCCGTCTCCTCTGTGCAGTCGACCTTGGCGAGCGGGATGTCCTTCTCCTTGAGCGTCGTGGCAGCCGTCTCGTACTCGGGCGCAAGCGCCTTGCAGTGACCGCACCACGGGGCGAAGACTAGATCTGAATTAGCTGTGATCTTGGGGCAGGAAGCTCAATTAGGCCCAGTATACTTACACTCGATCAGAGCAAGGTCGTTCTCCTCAACAAAGGCCTTGAGCGTGTCCTTCTTGAGGTCGAGGACATCGGAAGCAGCACCGAGACCAGCCAAAACGGCCGTAAGAGCAATGCTGTAGCGCATGATTGCTTGTGGGTATAATGTAAGGGGAAGAAAGACAAAAGGGCCTGAGTGGTTGTCTCTGTGGGTCGGTGCTGGAGAGAAAGGCCAGAAGAGCGGATCGGTGGGCTTTTTATCTTAGGTGGCGGCAGCTCTGCGAAGGACAGGTGTTAACTGAGCTCCGACCACTAGCAGCCGCACGCGCCAAGATTCGGGGTGCAGTGGCCGCATCGACCCCAGCTTCCACAAGGCGTCTTGTGCATATCACCGACATGGCAAATAGCGACGTGGAAGCCTTGGAAGAACCCTACGTGTCCAACCACGGCGATTCCTTTTGTGCACACCTCTCCAGCTCAGCTTTAGTGACCACCGTACTCGAGCTGTGTTCTATGCGCGACTACATGCGGCTAGCGTGGCACCCCTGCAGATCCTCAGAACCGCATTATTAATATACCAACATCTCTCGCATTATATACGGTTGACGAGCACACCACCCGTCTATTCCGCAAGGCCAGGTGGTCTTACATATTGTGCTCGTGAGACTGACGCATCACTAACCGCATGTAGCCTAGCGGTACCCGGGAAAGTAGTATTCAAGACGTAGACGTGGATGAGAATTCCGACATTGCTCCAATTTCTCGTAGTCGTGGATCCCTTCACTAGAAGATCCCATAACAAGCCTCTGTCATCTGTAGCATGTCATACAGATGGTCAGTAGCCATCGTCACAAGATCTCGCGCGCAACATTTGATAAGGTCAAAGTTTGCATTGCAAAACTACGGATGAAATCGAAAGGACAGATCCTCAATCCATAGCCCTCCAACCAGGGTCCTTAAGCTTTTATGGTTTTCCGATTTGAGTATGGTTTTTCAACTTCTTTCCACCAGGTCTCTGTCCGAAATCCAGTCAACGCAGCACTGTTGCAATGCACAGAAAGCATTCTTCTTTCCCGAGCGAGCGATGTAAGGATTGTGTGGGTGCAGTGCCCAGACTGATCCAGTCCCCTGCTCCAGTGGAGTAGAAGATGATCAACATTGATAAGAGTCGAGATGTAGCGCTCGAGGGATGCGATATTCGAAAGGAGGGAGCAATACCGCAGGTAATTGAGTGTTGATGTGACATACGAGAGCTGCATGCCAGCGGGTCGAAATGACGTGTTGAGATTGTCGAGAGGATATGTGTAGGAGAATTGGAGAGTCGTGCGTGGCCAACGTAACTAGTCGTATCCAGCGTAGGTCGAAGATGCCGGATGGATCCTCTATCTTGAAGAAACAGGACTTTTAGGCATTACCCGTATGCGTCCGATGCTGTAGAGAGAGGAAAGGAATCGAAAACAATTGATGCGGATAGAAACTCCGCACCACCCAAGAGATCGCCCAGCCCGAAGGTCCAGACGGCGATGCTCCCAAGATTGCAAAATAAAAAAAACCACCAGAAGGTAATTCAGCAATACCGGCCGAAAGTAGTGAGCAAAACCAACCCTAGATCCGAGAACGGCCCAAGGCATATAATACATGACGAACGGTCCGAAATCGCAGACTCCGGTGCGCCGATCCGATTCGTTATGCCCGAGGAAAAGATTCAGGTATCACGCATCGACCGACTCATTGAACCAAACCGCTCATTTCATCATAACTGAAAATAAAGGTAAATGCAATGCAACCAGGCGCCTGAGCAGAGAGAGATTGATCGTGACGTATGGTGGAAAATGCGAGTCAACGAGACTGCTCCAGGCTGCCTCAACCCCCATCGCCGGGCACCGTCCTATGAGCTAGGAGCAGCGGGCTGGGGCTGAGGTCGAGCGGTGCGCTGCTGGTTGCCGCCGTTCTGACGGCTCTGCTGGCCTTGTGGCGGGCCTTGTGGCGGGCCTTGTGGCTGACCTTGTGGCTGGCCTTGTGGCTGGCCTTGTGGCTGGCCTTGTGGCGGACCTTGTGACGGACCTCCACGGCGTTGGTTCTGGAACTGACCGCCACCTCCACGGCGGTTATTGTAGTTACCCCGGTAGTTCTGGCCTCGCTGGGCAGCGCCGTCCTGGCCTTGATCCTGCTCCGAGCCCTGAGGAGCGTTGGAAATGGGTCGCGGAATGTTCTCAGGGCTCTCATAGACGTATAGCTTCTTCTCAATCACCTGGGGAATCGGCTGGATCTCAGTTCCCAGCTCTTGCTCGATGCGGTACAGATTGAAACGATCCTCCCAGTTGATCAGGTTGATGGCCAAACCCAAGTGACCGAATCGACCGGAGCGACCGATGCGGTGAAGATATGTCTCGGCGTTCTTCGGGAAGTCAAAGTTGATGACAACATTGACGGCCTGGATATCGATACCACGGGTAAGCAAATCAGAGCAGACGAGGTTGCGGCAGACACCATTGCGGAAATCGTGGAAGACGCGATTGCGGTTGTGCTGAAGCATGCGAGCGTGAGAATAGAAGCATGAGTATCCAAGTTCTGTGATTTTCTTAGCAAGAAGCTCGACCCGATTAGTGGAGTTGCAGAAAATGATCGACTGGTTGATCTGCAGCTTGTTGAAGAGAGTGTTCAAGCAGTGCACTTTCTGCTTCTCTTCAACAAAGGCGTAGTACTGCGTGATTCCACGCAGCGTCAGCTCGTCCATCAAGTTGATCTCGTATGGCGAGTTCATGTGCTTGTCCTGTAGAGCATTAACACTAAATCTGGCACCAGGTGGATGATGGGCTGACCTTGAAGCTCTTGACCACGATGGGGAAGGTGGCACTGAAGAGCATGACCTGTCTGTCCTTGGGGTGGAAGCCGAGCAGTTGCTCAATGACAGGGGTGAACTCGGGTGACAGCAGCTTGTCAGCCTCGTCCATGACGAACGTCTGGCAGCCCGATAAATCGGCGACGCCCTTGCCTGCCAGGTCGAGAATTCTCCCAGGTGTTCCAACAATGATATGAACGGGCTCAGAGAGCCGAATAATGTCATCCTTGAGGCCAGTGCCGCCGGTCGAGACCATGACATTTACGCCAAGATGCTTTCCCAGCATCTTGCACACCTGCGATGTCTGCAACGCCAATTCTCGCGTGGGCACAAGGATAAGGGCTTGCGTCTTGGGGCTCTTCGGGTTCACGCGTTCGAGTGTGGGTATCACGAATGCGGCCGTCTTGCCGGTGCCGTTCTTTGCTCGTGCAAGGATATCTCGGCCGGTGAGGGCGACGGGAATGGTCTCTTCTTGGATGGGCGACGGCTTCTCGAACCCCGCTTCGAAGATGCCCATCATGAGTTCGCGCTTAATGAAGAAGTCCTCGAACTCGAGGCCTTTCGTCGCGGTAACATCCTAAACTTGTGTGAGTCCTGACCGCCCCGCGTGCATGTGCCGCGCATACCTCTGTTTGTACTCGGGTGTCTTTGGAGGGAATCTTGAGACCGTCTTTCCAATTGGCGTTTCCTGAGGGTGGAGCATCGCTGCTGCAAGAGTGTTAGAAACTGCGACAGACAGGTCAAACAGCCGGCGGCCGACTCACTTGAGCTTCGTCGCGGCGAGCTGGTTGGTGATTTCGCTTGTCATTGTGAGAGTGTCCACCAGCGGTGGGGAGGTATGTGAGGAGGGTCGGAAGTGTAGTCGTAGTAGACAGGTGTATGCGGTCGACTATGCGACGGCAACGACGGCTGTGTGTAGCAGGACGACGGCGGTGTGGGGGGTCCGACCAGTATGCGGTCGCGCCGTGTTTGAGGTAAGGCTGAAGGGCGTAGTGAGGGCTTTGAGGTGCCTCCGGGATTGCGGCAAATCTCGTAGGGCAGGCTGTAGCGGGGGCCTCAGGTCTGTTGCGTGAAGGCGTGGGAAGTCGCACTCGCACAATTGCAGAAGAGCCGACAGATGAATTTGGTCTCGGAAGCGGGTTGCAGCCTGAGCGTGGGATGTCTAGAGTGTAGTGTGATTTCGACTGTGTGCGGTCAGACTGCGTGCAAGCTTCGGTAGAGCGTGCGAGTGAGGTGTAGAGGAGAGCACTGCGGTTGATCCGGGGAGGTTTCTAGGAAACCAGGACAAAGCTCTTCGGTTTGAGTTGCCCGCCTAGCCCGCCTCTGATTGGCTAGCCAACGTCGCGGCGGGCTCACCCATCTGATCGTGCATCGCATGGCTATTGGCACCTACATCTCGAGAGCATCGACGTTGTTACTTCTGTCTTCGCACTGCATCTACTGTGTACATATACGCGACTCTTTCTAACTGATCGTCTGCCTTGCGACGTCCTGGGCCGGGGAAGTCTCCGCGCATTGTAAGTGCTAGATATATCAACTACCACTGCTACATGATCAGCTAACTGCCCACACAGACTCATTACTTCTTCTAGAAGGCCTTAGCATTGTCTTTTTTCTCTCGTTTGGAGCGCCATTGGCCGTTCAACTCGTATGCGAAAAGCTTCTCCAAGGCGTTCCGTAGCACGTGCTCACGTGTCATAAACCATCGCATCTTCTCGCCACCTTGGATCTACGGAACTCTATCATCTAATAGTCACACATCATTAATCTTTCAACATGTCGCTCCTTCAACGCCTCACAAGAACCCTCCGTCCAACCTCCCTCAACCCAACATCAACCCTACGATCCAAAACCGCCCCCAACAAATCCATGCCCTCTGCTTTCTTCTCCCCGCATTCAGCCCACCGCAGCGGACTAGGCCGGCGCCTCTACTCATCCCACAATAATTACGATTATGCCAACATCTTCGCGCAAAACCGCAACCTCATCTACGGCATCATAGGCCTGAATGCAGGCATCTGGGCCTACGGAAGCTACCTCCAGATCCAAGCCGGACAAGGCTACCAAGAGCCCGCCGTAAAATTCATAAGAAATATGACTCTTAACCTCCACGACGTCTTCTCCGAGGGCAGGTGGTGGCAGGTGATCACGTCCGTGTTCACGCACACAGGACTCCTACATCTAGGCTTCAACATGCTCTCCACATACTACCTCGGCGGCATGGTAGCTACCATTCCAGGCATGACGCCCGCGCGCATCCTCACGATTGTTCTAGGCTCCGGCATCTGCGGCTCATTAGGCTATCTTGCCGTGCGTTACAACAAGGTCAAGGGAACCCGACAGTACGACCGCAACCGCGGCTTAGGTTTCTCTGGCGCAGTCACGGGTCTTGGTGTCGTCGCTGCGTTCGTGTATCCGAAGGCGCAGATGATGGTTTACGGGATTATTCCTGCGCCGCTATGGGCGTTGATGCTCGGGTTCGTCGCATATGATGGTTATTATATGAACGACAACAATAGCAAGGTGGCACATGCGGGGCATTTGGGAGGCGCTGCTTTCGGTGCGTTCTACTTTTTGATGCGAATGAGGGGACTGCCTTTTGCGAAGAAATGGTAGGTGGTGGTGGTGGTGGTGGTGGTGGTGGTGGTGGTGGTGGGGTTGTTGGGTAGTGCAGTGCGACGCGATGTTAGGTACTGCGATCCGGACGATGTGTTCGATGTAGACTAGACGCTTTCTATGTAAAACTACATATATCATGTATCGCAGTCAACTTATTCCAGGAGTCGGGGCTTTTCCTACTATCTTAGTACCACCGATCTTGTAGAATCTCAATAGGACAATACTGCGATTAAAGTCTGTTGAACGCGGATGACCGGGTTTACTCTAGGTTGCACCATATCTTCCTGCCGTCCGATCTCGCTTCCAGCACGAAGTCTTCAATCCTCCATGTTATTTCTTGCAAACCGTGTTCCGACAGTTTCTAAAATTAAATCACCACTTTGATGCAGAGCATTCTACCACATCAGTAGATAAAGCGATAAATCTGAGATTGCCATTAGCGCATAGCTTATGATTAAATATAAAACTTGCAAAGGCCACCGATGTCTTTCAGCTCCTGCTCTATAGTCGAGAACGTAGTCAAACTCGGTGATGGTAGGCTACTCTTTCAGCTGAAGTGAGGGGAAAAAACGAAGTGAAAGTCTAAGGGTGACGGACTTCATAGAAACGACTGACAAGGTGAATGCAATGATATTCATCATACTACCCGAAGTCGATGAAGTGATTACCTTCACCCAAAAAAAAAACTCCGGCACATTACGTGCTATTGCAGAGCCGCCTCTATCCCCAATTCTGTGTTATACAGAGAGAAAAAACCTTCCCACAGTAGCCCGGTGTTAGTACCCATATACTCCAGTATAGTTACACACACCACTGTCGTATGAATTATCATTCTCCTCCCACTCATGCCTTCCCACCTATGAACGTAACCGATTCATTCGAGGAAATATACGCATGCCTAATCCAGACCCTCATCCGAACCTGTACTCTTCCTCTTGCGCGGCTTCCGCAAAGGACTCAGCAGAGCAGCATCCTGTTCCACCTCCCCGTTCTCATCCAGACCACGACCTTCAGGACTGCCATTCCGTGAATTGATAGATATTCTTGTTTTCTTCGGTTGTGACTTCGGCGTGGTCTTTTTGCGGCTCGGCGTGTCGAAGTCATCTTCGTCTTGAACTGCAGTAGTGGCTTTAGGTGGGGTGCTCTGAACAGAATCTCTGCTCTTCATCTTGAGTTTCAGAATCCTGTGGACTGGGCTAGTAACGACTGGTTTTTGCTCCGACTGAGGTTTCTGCTCCTGCTCCTGCTGCTCCCCAAATTCAGTATCGGAGTCGTCTCTTACGAACTCCTCGGACAGGGTGTGCGACTTTCTGGGCTTGCGTTTTTGTTTCTCCGCCTTTGGTGCTGTGTCGCGTACGCTTGCCTCTTTCTTGACTTCCGTGACTACCTCCTTCGCTACAGACTCTTCCTCCATTTCGAAGTCTTCGTCTTCCCGAACGATGTTCTCTGAAGGAGCGGACTTCCTTCTTGCAAGTTTTCTTTTTGGCTGCGCGCCCTTAATCTTGATGGGCGATCTGTAATCCTCATCCTCATCTTCTGATGTCTTTTTCCAAGCTCGACCTTTGCCCTTATAGTGTCTTCTCCCGGCATACGACGACTCTTCCGCCTCTACAGCAATGGTGTCGTTTTCTGGGTCCAGAAGCATCTCGTCCTCGTCCTCCTCATCCTCATCCTCATCCTCGTACTCATGCTCACGCTCACGCTCACGCTTAGGCTCAGGCTCAGGCTCGGGATCCGGGTCTACAACTTCAGGTTCTGATTCTGGATAGGACACTTGCGCAAGTTTAGTAGGCTTCGGCTTTGGCGATTGTTTGGTCAATCCCTCAGTCTCCGGGTCAACCAGCAGCTGCTCTTCAAACACTCGCGCATCCTGGGAATATGGTCGCTGTTGCGCAGCCGTTCGGGCCCGTAGGCCTCGCCTCGAATTTACCGATGAGGGAGCGCTCTCGGGTGATGCAGTAGCTGTGTTGGAACTGACGCCATCCGGAGGAGCAGAATCATCGTCGTCATCGAGAGGTATTATTTCTTGAGACTGCTCCTTGTTAGACATTCTGTAAAATCACTGCGTGCTCGAGCTGATTACCAAATGTTTCTTGCGCGGCTTCTTAGCCGACTTCGTCTTTGGGGTTTCAACTTTGACTTCCGGAACCGGAGTGTGATGCTCTATTTAAAACTCAGTCAGCGATTTGGAATTGATGGGATGGCGATGTAATCTTGTGCCGTGGGCATTCTGGTGCAGTGGAGCGGGGCACAAGCCTGACATTTGCGCTTGAGTGCAACGTACCGAGTGCGAGAGCATCGAAAGCGTTGACCGCATCTGTGGCCGCAACTGCGACTGCATCGACTGAAATGACATCCGTATCCTCATCTTCAGACAAGACTATCTCTTTGGACTGTTGGGATTGAGTGAGCGCCACGTCAGCACACTGGATAAATGATGCTTACAAGGAACATCTTCTTACGACGTCCACCCGATTTGCGACGTCCGTTAGCAGCAGCACTTAGAGGAGGTGACGATGGCTTTTCAGTGTTGGCGACCTGGACAACCGGTGTTGCTTCCTCGATGTCGTCACTGTCGTCCACCGCGATAATTTCCTGCGACTAAGACAAAGTCAGCTGTGCGCAAAAGGAAAACACGAAGAAACACTTACAAGGTATTTCTTCTTCGGCTTCCGTCTCTTCTTGGCAGATCCCGTCGGCTCGTCAGATTTCTCGCGCGATGTCGATTTTGAAGTTTTGGTGGCGCGCCGCATTCCGTGTCCGTTGGTGAGCGGTTTCTTCGGCTTCCGCTCCGGAGGGCCACGCAAAACAAGTTTGGTCGCTTCCAGATCAGATCCCTCGTCCTAGAGCCATCAGCATGATGCGAAGGTAGAATTACAATAATTCAATGACTCACGCTTGATGAAGGCTCCTCCCAAACATCTAGAGCTGCGTGCCAGAGATACATGCCGTGAGCGTGGACAGACGTCGCCCACTCTTCATACTCAAGATCCGACGGCGCATGGTCTTTCTTGTACACGGCATATTCTGCACCTCCGTAAATTTCGAGCCAGGCCTGAAGCGACTGGAAGCGAGGACGCGAGCCATCGTAGCTGCCAACATCATTGCTGGAGGGCGTCGTTTGTGCAACTGGAGCCATCGTGGTAATGGAAGATCGTGATTGAACAGCAGATGCAATGTGAAACGAGCATAGACAGAACAAACACCGAAGGTGGTGAGCAAAAATGGCCAAGGAATGCGTGATTGAGTGTAGGTCTTGCACGTGGATTGTCAGCAAGTCGCGCGGAAAGTCGCGCGCGATGTTGTGGTTGGTGGTGAAAAGGTGGTGGAGTGTGAATTGGCAGAAAGAAGGTTCAAGTCGATTAGAGAAGATCGGTGTCTCGTGGCACGTTAGCTCAGAACCGAGAATACGATGGAAAATGAGGACGAGAGCGCATAGCTTACCGGCACACAAAATAAGTTCTACATTAGCCAATAACGCGTCAAAAGCCGTGCAAGTGTCGAGTGGAGTGTAGGTGGAATGGAAGATTTGGGCGCAGGTATTGCCGAGCACTAAGAAACCATCATTGACAATTTCAGCTCGGCCGATCGGGCATGGCATATAGATCAGATCATCACTGTTGCGCAATTTCAGAAGTACGCTTCCCACTCGGCAGAGACACAACGCATCATTGTTTGTCTGGGCAGGTCCAGGATATTGTTCCTGTTGTTGCTTATCATGATGCTGCAGCACTTCCCTGATCCGCTACGGCGTCTCTGCAGCGGATGATTGCGGACTTGTCGAAGCCAGGCCGAAACACAGTAAGCTGCGAGACAGATTTTACTCCGCTAAACACGAAACAGTGCGATTAGCTTCACAATCGCTCCATAACGTTGATCTGAAGCTCTTATTGACAAGTTACGATTACTTCCGGATGGAAACTACCGCTGCGGCCTATCGTTGGTATATACAAAATCACGAAAGCCCATTTCCGGTCCTCAACCACCACCGCCACCGTGTTCCGAACGATGATACTGCAGAGGTACCTAAGCCATGGGTATACAACCACAAACTGAAACCAGACCGCCCATGGCACCTCAAGTGCAAACGCCAGAAAACGAGGATTGAGAAACGCCAGAATCGCGCGATAGCCTTTGGAGATGCGCCGAACCCATAGCTGTGCTTCGAGGGAAAACATCCATCAAACAGTGAACTGAGGAAAGAAATGAAAATATGATTAGAATCGGACAGTGAAGGAGTGGTAGAAGCCAATGTGCAACAGATAAGTGATCCAAGAAGCCAGCGCCTGACGCACTCTTCCAGTGCTCAATGTTGAGATCGAAAGTTTCAAGCAATGCGCGCGTCTTGGAATCCAAATGGCGCGAGAAGAAGGAAAGTTCAAGCAGCCAGGATACTCTCAGGACTTATCATTCCCACAGCGCTGCCATCGTCCTTCTCTGGCTCGGTGACACCTTGATTTTCCTTTTGGGCAGGCATTTCGAGCTTCAGCTTCCCAATCGGCTTGCCAATTCCTCTAATCAAGTTACCGTTGGCACCTTGATTGTTCGCGCCATCTTCGTCCCTTCCTTCGTCCAGCTTCCGCTTCTTTCGTGCCATCTGTTGTTGTTCTCTCAGTGGGCGCTTGCGAGGACTAGAAATCTTGCCGGTTGGAGGAAGACGCGGTTTGGGGAATCGCTGCTTCGGTGGCAGGTCCTCGTCTTCCACAAGCTCTTCGCTGCCAATGTCTTGCAGTTTGGCAACGAGCCAATTCTGCATAAGACCAATCTGGTTCCCGACATTTTGCTGCGTGACGGGTTCGAACTTCGGTGGCTCTTCCATGAGGATGCCAGTGGTAGTAACGTTGCTGGCAGGTTGTTAGCGATAGCGGCTTAAAAGCGAAACGGAATACATACTCGGTTTTCCCGATGTGAGCGTTACGCATCCTGTTCTGCAGCAGATGCAACGGAACACTGAAAGTAATACCGAACTCCTTGTCAAGACCAAGTTCTTTGAAGCCGAAAAAGTCTTCACCAATGTCTTCGGCAAAATCACCGCCAACGAACTGCTCACTTCCATCGTTGAAAGCACCCGCACCACCGTCGCCGGCGGTGCCGTCTAACGCGGGGCGAAGAAGCTCAGCGTAATAGGAGCGCATCCGGTCATGCAGGCCCGCAAGCTTAGTACTCAGCCGTTCCACGTCTTCCTTCACGTAAACCTCAAGGGATTCCAGCTCGACACCGTTCGCGTACAAGGAGTGTAGTATCGCCTCCTCTTGACTGAACCTAGGAACCCAGCTTGTTGTTAGTCCATCCGGGATCGCGACAGGAATGTCGGATTTCATCTTAGGTGTTTCTCGATATAGACCAAAACTCGCAACAATCTTCTGAAAGAAGTCGCCCGCGACGTCCGTAATAGCCTCAAGAGCAGATGGTTGAAACTCTTCGAAGCCAGCATGGTAGAAGATCTCCCCAACGCTTCGCTGAAGAGCTGCGCGGCAAACGTACGGAGCCATGACGGGGCCTTCTTCGGAAACAACCATGGGTTCAATGTCCCGTTCTAGGAGGGGCTGAGGTTCGTACTTTTGGAACTGGTTTGTGTACATCTGTGTTGTGTTAATCAAGGCAAGGCGCATGCTAGGAAAGCTAAACTTGGCATACCTGTGTCTGGAGCTGCATCTGTTTGACGATGCCGATCTTGGAGCAAATCTTTCTGGTCTCCTGCATCTGCCGCATATTCGACCCCATTTTCTTCGCAAGCGAGCTGTCGGGTGCGATGAACTGCCCCCTGGGTACGATGCGCATATACTCTTCAAATTGCTGGATGACGTGACCTTCAGAATCTTCGAGCCATTGGAGGCGTTCGTTGAGGTCTGGTATGGCGCACACGGGGTCGTAGTAGTCCGGTATCTGGCGTTCTTCTTCGCCTTCGATGCCTTCGGCGAGTGATTCGCCTGCTGTTCCCTGCACGCCGTCTTTGCCATCAGCCGTGGAGACGGCGACACCCCCCACAGCCTCCTCTTCGCTCGCATGTTTCTTGTGCCGAAGCCATCGCCTCATTCCTGCTTTCGTTCGTAGAATGGCTGGCTCCTCCACTTGGAGTTGATCGTCATGGAACAAACGATGTCGCTCAGCCGCAATGGTTGCTCGGTCTTTCTTGGTTACTTGTTTCCATGTCTTGAATTCTAGATCGTCCAGGTCAGCATCTTCCTCAAGCGTGAAACCGCTGACTGAAGCTCCGGTGCCATCGGCATCAGAGACATCTGCTTGGCTGCCGCCGGCGCCGCCTCTGGCGGTGCCATTCAATCCTAGAGGGGTGAGCGTTCCTGGCGGTGGTGTTGAGAAGCCGTTGACGCTGCCCTCCATCTCTGAGTCTGCACGGAGAAACTCGTTCTTCAGGTTGGATACGGCGTTGTTCAAGGACGGTACACTAGGCTTAGTCTCCGGACCTGGTGTGCTTTCCAGACCAGCTGGAGGTGCCTTCCTTGCTGTGCTTGAGCCCTTTCCACCTTTGCTGGGTGCTTTGCGTCCCCTCGAAGCCATGATGGGCTCTTCATCCTCGCTGTCCTCGGCGCCATCAGCATCGGCGTCTCCATTTCGCATCCTGCGCTCTTCGGCCTCCACCTCAGCACGGTCACGAACTGTGATCTCGGGGATCAAGGGGACCAGCTTCTCGGTTTCTTTCCGCATATAAAGGGCTTTCTTGCGGAGTGGGTGGGCTGGATCGGAGTTGTACTTCAGACAATTTGCCCAGATGAGCATCAGGTCATCCACAAAGTCTTTCTTCGACTTGTACACCAGCTGCTTGAGTTTCTTCATCATAGTTCCAATGTCCATGGGTTGCTTGATGATGTTGTAGTAGTCGGGCGCTTCTCTCTTGTTGACGCGCTGCAGGAATGGATGGGCGTGTTCACAGGCTTTGAGCTCCATGAGGACCTTTTCTACACTCTCGTATAGCTCTTCCTGCCCGACGCGGTCTTCATTTGCCCACTTGCTCCGGTTCTTTCGTACTTCGCTGATAAGGCTCCGTAGTTGCGCATCGCTGGCGTGCACTCTGTCTCTTTGCGCATCGATGCGCGAGATGAGATGCTTTAAGGTAAGGCTGGAGGCACCTAGATTGGTGGTGCTTAGCGTTCCCTGTTGAGGAGCCGCAGGCACGCCAACCGCTGGAGCGCTTGCAAGCTGTCCGGACATCTCCGTTTCCACTTGGCGATCTAGTTCGTCAAGCTTCTGTTGTTCCAACATGGCATCTCGGTCGCTTTCTAGGGTATAGAAGAGGGTGTGGAAACTGCGCTTGGCGGCATCCTCAGCGGCCTTTTTGTCCTGCTGCAACTGCTTCCGCACGTCGTCGGACGATTTGGTTGGCTCTGCCACTGGCGTGTTTGTGCGATCCATGGCTAACTTTAGCTGTGATGGGGGCAGAGATGAGGACTGTATCCGGAGGCTTGGCAGATCGAGAATGCCGGCGACGATACCGTTTGAGGCGCTCTTCGAGTAGAGTGGGGAGGTGTTCGCGTCGTCTTCGTCGGCGTCGTCATCATCGTCGCCGTAGTCATCTTCGTCAATGGCTCGGGTCGGTTTCTTCGGTGTCGCGATCGGGCGCGCGTCATGTGCTGCGGGAGCGACGTCGGCGAGGGGCTTCGTCCCAGCATCCTCCGCATCAGCATCATCTTCTTGATACGCGCCACCAAGTACGGCGGCGAGGCGCGCTTCGGTGCGGAGGTATTGCTCGCGCCAACGCGCAGCCCGCGGGTCCTCCTCCGCTACCGTGTCTACCCCCTCCCCCAGCGTGTTATGTACGGACCCGTTTGACATGGCCTCATCGCTCAATGCGCCGTTGGGCGTGCGCAGTCGGATCGCGTTCAAGGGCTGAGTAGGCAGACGTGCATAGTGCGGGCGTTCTATCGATGATGGGCGATGTACAGCGCGCGACATGTCGTCGCTGCGTGGGGACTCTTGGCGGGGACCTCCTCCCTCACCACGCTGTGAAGCCTCTCGGGCGGCCTCCGACCTCGTGCAGGTGTCGCGACGGCCTAAAAGCAAGCATGGAAGAAGCCCGGCGGCGTGCGAGTCGAATGGCGATGGTTTCGAGATGGAAAATGCCGATAATGTGGTGGCCTCGATGGCCGAGTCGCGGTCGGTCGCTCTTGCGCTGTTCGTTGCGGAGAGGCAGTAACGACCGGCGGTTCAAGTAAGGTTAACCCCGCTAAACCCTTCCCGGCTGCACTAGCCTGGATCGTCAACCCCGGCATATCAACCACCCCCACACTCTCTGTTTGAGAATTGGAGATGCGATATGTCGTCTGTCATGATCTTGCGTTAGTTGGATCTCAGTTGCAGCGGTCTCAATCCAATTCTACCAAATAGAGAAGGTTAAATCAATGTCTTTGTTGCGTGGAAGCAATACCGAACTTGAGGATGAGTCCGTATGGCTGTGTCTCGAGGGTGCGAGGAGTATCATAACTTGCACAGCCGTACAGTCTCTACTTCATGAGATGGTTTTTGCAGGGCCTCTAGTTCGAGGCCTGCAGACTTGTGCCGACTTAACGGAAGGCTTCTCTGGTGGAGTTTATCGAGCGCTCGCTACAGGGATCATACTAGATCTCGAACGTGAGAGAGATTTGTACATAAAGTTTGTTCCATGACGAAGGTTCTGGGGCTTGTTTGCTCGGCCTTTCGCGCAAATGCACAGCGGCAGCTACTGACCATGTGACCTACCGCATACACCAATTACTATCTTGTGACTGCGAAGGCTACGTGTTGTGCTATATGGCAAGCAACAGAACACTCCACAGCTTTGATCGCGTGAGATCATCATCAAAGGCACTCGAGAACGGGTCTGTGATGGTCTCTATGCGCTGGGATGATCCGCCCTCTTACCACTAGCGCTGCCACCGAGGCAGATTCCAGGATCGGCTAGCGTGCGTAAGACAGGGCTGTCGCCAACACGAAGAACACCAAGACATACGCAAGTCAGCGCTCCAGCCAACTGTCCAATCCTCCCAGATCCCACCATATCATGCGCCACTTCCGATAACACACAAAGACTCGACTATTGAATATGTTGCGCATTCGGAAGCCCTTTGCTGGTACGTACAAGCTATGTCGTCATACCCGGCATTGCGCTGCGGTGCTGCCTGAGAGCTGGCAGAGCTCTGCACGGTCTGCTTCTTCGACATGGGATGGGCAAAGCTCTACAGTATAGCTGACAGACCACCCCAGCGGCCTTCATCGCCGTCATCCTCATCTCTGCCGCCGGCGGCTTCTCCAGCCCCGACTACAAAATTCCCACCTACGGTCAATCCGACAAAGCACTCCACTACGTCGCCTTCTTCGCGCTCACACTCTCCTTCTACTGGATCCTTGAGGCTACGAGAAGGAAAGTGCTGCAGCTTACTTTCACGGTGTGCACGTTGGGGCTGGGCTTTGCGAGCGAGATTATACAAGGATTGTTGCCGGTGAGTTCGCGTGGCTTCTGATGAATGGGATGGGCTTATACTGATATGCGTAGATCAACCGCGAGTTCGACTACTATGACATTCTTGCGAATGTGTTAGGGTCTATGACCGCTATCGCGATGTGCAATTGGTACCACAAACGCATGCTGGAGCGCAAGCGGGCTGCGAGAGGCTATGGCGCCATTGCCGATGATGATCACGATCTAGACGTGGAGCTTGGGGAGGGTATCGGCGAGCAGGAAACGGGCATCGAAAGACCAACTGTCGAGCAGGAACTTGAGCGATGGGACGAAAATGCAGAGGATTGGGACACTACCGAACCAGGCGATGCCTCAAACACACAAGCTGCCAGTGGAGATTTGGGTGACGGCAAGAAACGGAACGATTGAGGGCAGTAGCACACAAGAGGTGGAATCGAACGATTCCAAATGATCATGACTGGCGCTCGGTGATTTCTGAATACCTGTATCAACAAGCACTGTATGTTTCGAGGTTTGGTTATTTGCTTATGCATGGTCCTTTACGATCATTCTCATCTTTTGTCGCTTGATGATGCCTTAGTACACGAAGTTGCGCGATGCTTCGTGATCCGATCGAGGCTTCACATACGATTACAATGGAGACTTCGCTTGGGATGCATATCGATTTGTAGTTTGTTTACAAGCTCGTAGCTAGTCCCCCGGTGTTCATGGTATCCCGTTCAAACAAGCTCGCGACCATAAATCGTCATATGGCCTGCCTTTTTCCCTGGATTCATGCATGTTTCGCAGTATGAGATTCCGAAAGGACCCGTTAACCCAAACCAAGCGCCATGACTGATTCACCGCTCCCTAACACATCATTCCTCTATGCCGTCGTGGTCTTAGCGGCCTGCTGGTTGGGGTTGACCTTCTTTCCGTCCTTGTTGTACCTCACACGGGGTGGGGGGGCACGGTTGCGGCGGCCTGCGACCGAGCGGACACTATTCGGTAAAATCAGACAAAGTCCATGCAGCCAAGGGGGTATTCAGGGTGGTGCGTACCGAACGATCTTGCCGTGAATGGCGCAGGACACGCAGTACTGGAGCTTCAGGTACATCTTCGGGACGGTGTACTCTGGGAAGACAGAGGCATCGGAGATATCACCTGCCCAACGCGTTAGCCTCTTGGACTGGATCGTAGTTTTTCGATGGCGAATGTTCGCGGAGCGGAGCGTGGCAACGTACGGATGGCGGCAGACTCGACCATGTTCCTGATGGTGAATCTCTTTATTGCCTTATCCTTGGGAGTGCATCGCGAGCAGTTGGAGCAACGGATCGGCTTGACGTGGCCGCGGCCCTTCTTGTTGCGACCGCTGCAGGCTTGTTAGTCTTGCTACGCCTGCGGGGGGCTCGGTTTTGCGTACTTGGAAGCTCGCTTCTTGACCATGGTGGGCTGATTCTGTTCCCGTTAATTTACTGGAGGATTTACGTCGAGGGGAGGGTGTGCGTACCAAAGATGTGGGATCTAGGAGTCAGTGGTTGAGGTTGGCGATGTGTCGTTGTCTTTCTCGAAGCGCCAAAATCCAGTGTGCGAAGCGAGGGCCGACTGCCGATCCGGGCTATCTTATCTGATCGCTTGGCACAGTCTTCCATTGACATACACTTGCCGAAAAGCTGTAACACCAAATGACCTCTAATGGTTTTAAAGCGTGCTCTGAATACTCCGGAGACTTTGCTTGCAGTATGTCATCACGTCGCATCACGGTGAAGGCCCTTGCGCGACTGTGCACGCCGTGTACAGTAGTCCCAGGTGCGAGAGAGACCTGAGAGTGGCATTGTCCGTGTGCAATGAACTACATATGCTATTGCCCTCCCATGCGAAGTTATCATGATTACCTTGGAGTGGCAATACTCCCAAGACTATCGTTCTGTCGAGCGTCGAAGGTCAGCGCATGTCCTTGTGACCCGAGCGTAGAAGGCGCTTTACCGAACGGGGCCTGCCCGCCTTCGCGTTGTTGTCCGTGTTTGGTTGCTACGGCGCCAGGATCTTCTGCGACTCGATCCGCATCTCTTTTACTGGCTCCACCCACGAACATCTGTTCTCCGACCGCAACTGAGGCCTGCTTCTCTGTCTTCGTCTTATACCGCAATCATGTCCCACACCGGCACCTTCAGAGGCACCCCGAAGAACCGCAACAATGCTCAGGCTCAGGCCCAGTTCACCAGCAGTCCAGCGTCCGCCATCCCGCGTCCCGCCTTCGAGACGCATGCGTCACAAAGCGATGCCGGCACCTCTACCATGAGTGCCAGCCGGCAGAAGATGTCAAAGAGGGATGAGGTATGGTGTTGAAGCACCTGCGTCATATCCGACCCCCCTAACGAAACCCACAGGCTATCCGCCGCAAGATCGAGACTGATCTCAACAAGAAGTCGAAACCCGGAGGCCGCATGCGCCAGTCGAAGAAAGCTCCGCCCGGCACTGTTCTCGCCCTGAAGCCAAGTCAGGCATTGCAGATCAAGCCGAACACGACCGTCGCCGAAGCCGCGCAGCTCATGGCAGCAAAGAGGGAGGATTGTGTCCTAGTCACAGACGACGACGACCACATTGCTGGGATCTTCACTGCGAAGGACTTGGCCTTCCGAGTGGTTGGTGCCGGCATCAAGGCACGAGACATCACCATCGCCGAGATCATGACGAAGAACCCCCTCTGCGCGAAAACGGATACGAGCGCGACAGATGCTTTGGATTTGATGGTCCGGAAAGGTTTCCGCCACCTGCCTGTCATGGATGAGAACCACGATATATCTGGTATCTTGGACATTACAAAGTGCTTCTACGATGCCATGGAGAAACTCGAGCGTGCCTACAGCTCCTCGCGCAAGCTCTACGATGCGCTGGAGGGTGTGCAGGCGGAGATGGGCTCAAGTCAGCCCCAACAAATTATTCAATACGTTGAGGCCATCCGACAGAAGATGTCTGGGCCGACCCTGGAGTCGGTCTTGACTGGTCTGCCTCCGACAACCGTCTCAGTCCGCACGTCAGTCAAGGAGGCGGCCGCGCTGATGAAGGAAAACCACACCACTGCGGTCTTGGTGCAAGACCAGGGATCCATCACTGGTATCTTCACCAGCAAGGATGTCGTCCTCCGCGTCATTGCCGCTGGGCTTGACCCCGCTACCTGCAGTGTCGTGAGAGTAATGACACCACACCCCGACTTTGCGCCCATGGACATGAGCATCCAGGCAGCTCTCCGCAAGATGCATGGTCAGTAGTTTGCGAGCATGTATAATTTTCCTTGCTGACCAGTTTGTAGATGGCCACTACCTCAATCTGCCCGTCATGAGTGATGCCGGAGAAATCGTTGGTATGGTGGATGTTTTGAAATTGACATACGCAACTCTCGATCAGGTACGTCGCTCATCACGTTCTCGAAACGCAGTCTAACATGCTCATAGATCAACAACATCAGCACGCAGGATAGTGAGGGTCCCGCGTGGAACAAGTTCTGGATGTCGCTAGACGATGGAACTGAGTCGATGATGTCCGGAGAAGGTGGAAGCCGTGTCCCGGGCACGCCTGATCACCGTTCAATGATGTCGCTCGAACATCAGCGGCCCGGAATCCATGAGCGCGGGGACAGTGTCCTTCCCAATGAGTCCGCGTCGATGCACGGCGGCGAGTCGCCGCCTGCTTCTGCCCTGGGTGGCGCACCACCGGCGGCATTGGAAGATGCGCCGTTCGCATTCAAGTTCAAAGCTCCCAGTGGACGTGTTCACCGTCTTCAGGTCATCGCCTCTTCTGGTATCGAAGAGCTCATCTCGCATGTCGCTGCGAAGCTTGGGTCTGAAGTAGATACCATCGGTGGCGCTCCGACTTTCGAGGATGGAAAGATTTCCAAGGCAGGCTTTGCGCTGAGCTACCTCGACAACGAGGGTGATACTGTTTCCATCACCACGAACGACGACCTCAATGAGGCAATCAGCTTGTCGCGCCTTGCACACCGCGATAAGGTCGATCTCTTCGTCCACGACCCAGAGAAGCCACCGCTAGCGTCAACAGTCGAGCCCCAACCCGCGCTCGCCAAGCCTCCTACACCTCCGGAGTCCGTGCTCCGCGAACGCAAGCAATTCTTCGACGATGAAGAGGAGATGGCACGCCCAAGATCACAACGTCAGCCTTCGGCAGTCGCCAAGCAGGAGGAACTCATTACCGGTGTCCCCAACGACCTTCTCCTACCAGGAGCGCTGGTGGGTCTCGCAGTCGTCATTGTTGCTGTGTTCGCTATGGGCCGTGCTTCGAGCCGATAGAATCGTTGATGATGAGTTTTGGGTATACCATGGTTTGTACACGGAGCGTAAGATTGGCGCATTGCTATTTCTGCTTCGATATCCTGCGTTTTTGTCTTCTTCGCGCTAGCACCGGTTGTGTATTGTAGACCAACGTATAGTAATTTTGTATTGGGTAGAGAATGGAAGGTGTACTTTCAAATGTTCGGATGAGACACTGTAGGACCGAAGCGCCGAGTGATTAACGAGGATGTAGACGTCAAACAGAATACCTGACAAAGCGAGCTCTATAGCCGGCTGACGTCTCTCTGTGATGATTATGGTGTGCACATCGAGTACCCTAAGTTCAAGGTACGGAAATGGGCATGAAATCGACTGTTGGAGCGAATCAACTTGGCCAAAGAATCATACGTTTCTTTCAGATCCAGAGAGACAGGGAAAAAATGCAAAGCATAACTCCCCATCGACCTGGGCGGTATTTGACTTGTCTGCTTGTGTTGTCGTGGTGGAGCGAGCTGACACGCTACCCCGGTCGTCGTGCCTACATTTTTTCCCAGAAGCGCGCCCTCGCGAGCACACCCCCACCAAAACAAGTACTCCACCAATTTTCCGCCAAACGCCAGGAACCCGCACCCTGCAGCCTGCCGTTGACGTGACAGAAGACACTCACTTTCTAGCCACTCCACGCCATTCCAACGCCTCACCCTCTCTCCGTGCCCCCACCTCACACCCGCCGCCGCGCACCCCACCGCCATCACACAACCCTTGCCTGCGCGTGGTGCAGAACGCCGCCCACCAAGCGTCGGGGCCACACTCCAACTCTCCACGACCAGGGATCAACATGGCTTCCCTACCCGAACACATTCACGCTGCCCTGACGAATCTGCTGCGGGGGCTGCAGTCGCCCGACAATGTGGAGCGCACCGCCGCGGAGGAGCAGTTGAACCAGGAATGGTTCGCACAGAGGCCTGATGTGCTCTTGATGGGCCTATCTGAGCAGCTTGACTTCGCGCCAGACTCTCCGGTCAGTATACACCTTTCTGGAACATGCTAGACACTTCAGCTCACGCATGTCCGCGCGCAGACCCGCACATTTGCTGCCGTATTATTTAGGCGGCAATCCTCGAAACCGCGTAAAGGGCCCTCTGGCGAAACCCAAGACGCCTTTTTGACTATCGGCCAACCCGAGCGAGAAAACATCCGCGCGAGGTTGATACAATGCTTGGGCAAGGAGGCGGAACCCTCCGTGAGGGGCAAGATCGCGGACGCCCTGGCGGAGCTGGCGCGACAGCACACTGAAGAAGGTACTTTGCAGCCTAATACAATGTGGCGATATGGGTACTAATGGATGCAGGTGTTGCGTGGCCGGAACTCCTTGGAGCTCTATTCCAAGCCAGTCAATCGAATGACCCGGGGCAGCGAGAAACCGCGTTCAGGATATTCTCCACCACACCCGGGATAATAGAGAAGCAACATGAAGATGTTGTTATGACCGCGTTCAAGGGTGGATTTGCGGACAGCGAGACTTCGGTAGGAACCACACTTCACGGATTAGGCCCAGATGCTCACACCAGTTTAGGTCCGCATCTCTGCAGTGGAAGCCTATGCGTCCTTTTTCCGGTCCATCAACAAGAAGGCGCAATCAAAATACTATGCGCTTATCCCTGACATCCTCAACATCCTCCCACCAATCAAGGAGGCTCAAGATGGAGAATTGCTCACCAAAGCCCTGGTCTCCCTGATTGACTTGGCTGAGGTCGCCCCTAAGATGTTCAAGCCTTTGTTCAACAACCTAGTCCAATTCAGCGTTTCTGTCATCCAGGATAAAGACCTTGGAGATACGCCACGCCAGAACGCCCTCGAACTTATGGCGACTTTTGCCGACAATGCGCCCCCGATGTGCAAAAAGGACCCTAACTTTACCAACGATATGGTGACTCAGTGCCTGTCACTGATGACTGACGTTGGTATTGACGATGATGACGCCGAGGAGTGGAATGAGTCGGAAGACGTAAGTACTCCACCAATGCAAGAAGTTTGTATTCTAACCAACCGCAGCTCGACCAAGACGAGAGCGATTCAAATCACGTTGCGGGCGAGCAGTGCATGGATCGTCTAGCCAACAAGCTCGGCGGCCAGGCTATTCTACCACCGACCTTCAATTGGCTTCCAAGGATGATGACTTCTTCAGCATGGCGAGACCGACATGCCGCCCTCATGGCTATCTCCGCCATCTCTGAAGGCTGCCGCGAGCTCATGATCGGTGAGCTTGACAAGGTCCTCGACCTCGTGCTTCCCGCTCTGCGAGATCCCCACCCGCGAGTGCGGTGGGCAGGTTGCAACGCGGTCGGACAGATGAGTACCGACTTCGCCGGTACAATGCAAGAGAAATGGCACCAGGTGGTCCTCCCGAACATCATCCCGGTTCTCGAATCATCCGAACCTCGTGTGCAGGCGCATGCCGCGGCTGCTCTCGTGAACTTCTGCGAGGAGGCTGAGAAAAATATTCTCGAGCCATACCTTGACCAGCTACTCAGCCACCTGCTCATGCTACTGCAGAGTCCGAAGCGATTCGTCCAAGAGCAAGCCCTGTCGACAATTGCCACAGTTGCAGATTCAGCCGAAGCTGCTTTTTCGAAATACTACGATACCCTGATGCCGTTGCTCTTCAACGTTCTGAACGAGGAGCAATCGAAGGAGTACCGTCTTCTCCGAGCCAAGGCTATGGAATGTGCAACGCTCATTGCGCTTGCGGTAGGCAAAGAACGTATGGCTGGCGATGCTCTCTCGCTCGTACAGCTGCTGGGCCGCATTCAGAATACCGTCACCGATGCGGATGACCCACAGTCGTCATACTTGCTGCACTGTTGGGGTCGCATGTGCCGAGTGCTAGGAAAGGAGTTTGTGCCTTTCCTTGGTGGCGTCGTTCCACCTCTTACTGAGCTCGCCGCTGCCAAGGCCGACATTCAGCTTCTTGACGATGAAGACCACGTCGCACAAGTACAAGAGGAGGAGGGCTGGGAGCTGGTTCCTATCAAGGGTAAGATGATCGGCATCAAGACGAGCACTCTGGATGACAAGCACATGGCTATTGAGCTCATTGTGATATACGCGCAAGTGCTGGAAGAAGCGTTCGAGCCCTACGTCAACGACATCATGGATAAAATCGCGTTACCCGGACTCGCCTTCTTTTTCCACGATCCAGTACGAGTAGCGTCCGCCAAGTGTGTCCCAGCACTCCTCAACGCTTACAAGAAAGCACATGGACCCCAGTCAACACAGCTCGGCCAGTTGTGGGAACGAACCGCTGAGCGTGTTCTCGAAGTCCTGAGCACCGAACCCGCCATTGACACACTAGCGGAGATGTACCAGTGCTTCTATGAATGCCTGGAGTGCATCGGCAAGGACTGCTTGACTAGTACGCACATGGCTACATTTATCGAGTCTGCTCGAAGCGTCCTCGAGGACTACCAGAAGCGTGTGGCGGAACGTCTCGAAGAGCAAGCTGACAACGAAGACGGCGAGGAAGCAGATGAAGATATTCTGTTCGCCATCGAGGATGATCAGACTCTTCTTTCAGACATGAATAAGGCTTTCCACACCATTTTCAAGAATTTGGGTACCGCCTTTCTGCCGCACTGGGAAAAGCTCATGGACTTTTACACGATGGCTGCTGCCAACCAAGACCCCACACAGCGCCAATGGGCCATCTGCATATTCGACGATGTCCTCGAGTTCTGTGGGCCCCAATCGTGGTCCTACAATCAGCAGATCATGCAGCCCCTCATTGACGGTATGCAAGACGACGTCCCTGCGAATCGCCAAGCGGCCGCCTATGGAATCGGTGTTGCAGCGCATCGGGGTGGGGATGCATGGTCAGACCTGGCGGCTGCCAGCTTACCCACATTGTTCGCAATTACACAGCGGCCTACTGCGCGCGCAGATGATGACGTCTTCGCTACCGAAAACGCTTGTGCGAGTATCGCGAAGGTCCTTCACTACAACGCTGGTAAGGTACCAAATTGGCAGGACGTTGCTACCGCCTGGGTAGATACGTTGCCGGTGGTCAACGATGAGGAGGCCGCGCCTCATGCATATGCATTCCTTGCTTCGTTGATTGAGCAGTAAGTTCTTGCACCTTCACCAAACTCATTCTTACACAGATGCTAACAACTGTAGGCAAAACCCTGCCGCCGTCGGTCAGCCTGGCAAGGTCTTTGTCTCGGTTGTCCAAGCCCTTGAGGCTGAAACCCTTCAAGGCAAGACCGCAAACCACGTCGTCCAAAACGTCAAGGCCCTGGTGCAAGCAACAAACTTCAACCTCGCACAGGTCGCCGCTAGCCTCACTCCTGAGCAGCAGCGGACTGTGCAAGTATACTTCGGTTAGAAGCTGTGGTATTCTTGTCCGCTTCCGATGGATGTAGTAGAGGCACGGCCGCTTACGACTGGGATAGCCTGAGATTCTTTGGCGTTGGCTGGTTTCACTAAGCGAGTGGGATCGAGGGTGAGACTGGAATGGGAAGGGTATGGGCAGATACAAGATGTGCTGCACGGTAAGGAAGGTTCATATCGAGGGTGTGGAGGACATGGTAGGGTGGGCATTTTATACAATTTCCTCTTCAATGTGTTTTGTTCCGTCACACGATTCCCCCCTTTTCCCATTTCCTCTTGCACCCCGCCGTCTGGTTCTCTTCTCATGGGATAGAGGTGTTGGTGTAGCTTAGCTTAGCTCAAATTCAAGCAGATATAAGCCTCTTTGTCGCGGTTCGGGTTTATCGTATAACAACTTGCTGCAATCCATAACGCATCGAACGGGCTCAGCCTTGCTTAGAATCGTCTCTTATGTATTCTCATGCTGCGTCATTTTACATTTGTAGTAGCAGCGCACCACCATCCTACCCTTCCAAGCCCATTAAACGCCGGAAAATCCGCCTTTGCCACCAAGGTCCGCTATGCCACCGAAAGAAACCTGGAAAAACCACCGCACACAACCATAGATACACCCATTCAGCGCAACAATGCGTCCCACATGGATAACTACGCTCCCTCGCTACCGAACTCCTGCGTCCATTCCGAATTCCGGTTGAGATCTTCTTTGCTGACCGTAGGTCGCGAGGCCTTGATGGCTCTGATGAAGTCCTTTACGCGGAGGGGCGGCTCGGCCAGTTGATCGCCGTCGAGGTCGGTCCACGACATTTCTTTCGCTTCGGGGTCGCCGGGCGAGCAGGGTGTCCACTTCGCCTCGCCTTCGACTGTGATCTGAAATGTGTTAATGGCCTGCTATTTAATTTGGGGATACTGCTTAATGTACCGGCTTGTAGTGTGTCGCTGTCTGAATCAACCGCACAGGCTGCATCAGCGCATCCTGCACCGCGATAGCAATATCCGAGCCAGAGTATCCCTCGCTCAGCTCCGCAAGTTTCTTGTAGTCCGGTTGGGATAGTTCGCACGGTGTGTTTCCGACAGCGAGTTCGAACATCTTCATTCGCGCGGGGAAATCGGGCAAACTGATGTGTACTCTTCGCTGGAAACGTCGTCGGATAGCTGCGTCGAGTTGCCATGGGATGTTTGTTGCGCCGAGGATGAGAACACCGCGAGAATCTTTCCCCACACCGTCCATTTGTACGAGGAGCTCGGTTTTGATGCGTCGTGAGGCTTCTGATTCGCCTTCGCCTCGGGGGCCGCAAAGGGCGTCGATTTCGTCGATGAAGATGATGGAGGGCTTGTTTTCGCGGGCCATGCCGAAGAGTTGCTTTACCAATCTATGCCTGTTAGTTTTATGCGTTTCCATTATGGTATGAGTATCTTACCGCTCCGACTCTCCCATCCACTTGCTCACCAAGTCGGAACTCGACACACTGAAGAAAGTGCTATTCGCTTCCGTTGCCACAGCCTTCGCCAGATAACTTTTACCCGTACCTGGTGGGCCATAGAGTAATATACCTTTCCACGGTTGCCGCTTACCGGTGAATAGATGTGGGAATTTGATGGGTAATATGACGGCCTCCTTGAGCGCTTCCTTTGCTGCCTCCAGACCAGCCACGTCTTCCCATCGGATGTTCGGTTTCTCAGAGAGGATGGCGCCAGCGAGTGCGCCGCGGAGCTTCTTGGAGTCGGCATCTTGTTCGTCATCTTCGTCGCCCCTATTTCGCCGAGACCGCATTAGCTTGCAATTTCATGTAGGCAGGGAGAAACGTACTTTCCGCCCTTGCCACTTCCTCCATCTGCCTTCCCGTTTGAGCCCATCGCCGCGGGTTTCTTGCGATTCGAGGCGTCGTCTTGGTTCAGGTGGGCTTTGAGCTTTTCGGCGCGCTCCATGTACTCTGCGACCTTGCCCCGTATCATGTCCTTCGACTTGTTGTTCTTCTCCCCTAACCATCGTTAGTGTTGTTGCTTGGAGATGGCAGCGTGTGCCGCGTAGGGTGGGGTGCGATTTGCGACGTACATTTGAGGGCGAGCATGAATAGCTCGACTAAAGAGTGTTAGTCTACATCCTGTTAAGTTTGAGTAACATCAGTCCCACTCACGAGCACTGTAGTACATCTGGTATGCCTTTTCATAGTCGCCAGCTGTGTCCGTGTCTATGGCCTTTTTGACCTGCTCAATGGCGCGGCCCAGAAAGTCCGCGTTGCTCATTGTGCACACTTATATCCACAGCACAGATAAAGAGTTTCCTACTACCCTGCCGTATACTCGTCGCGTAGGGAGCTGTGCGAACGGCCGAATCGGTGGGTGCAGGCGCGGGGCAATGACTCGGCGGTAGTGGACACCCGAGGGTGTGTAGCAGCGGTGATGGAAGACGAACGTGTCGTCGCAACTACTTGAGAAGCGGGGGATGTGTATCGGTGTGCGTGCTTTTGCGAGCAGCGGGCGGTGAATGTTGTAGCGGTGACAGATGGTTGCTAGGTGCGAGCCCACGAGTGTCTCTGTCCAACACCCCGCTTCCACGCTAGCCCCGAGCTAGACATCCCGCCTCCACCACGGTAATTCACGAACAGCTCTCCAAACTTTTTGACATCCCTTACTCAGCACCACACGGACATGAGCGAGGCGCAGAAGAAGCTCCAGGAGCTTTCCGACAGCTACCAGAAGCTGCAGGGAGGTGTGTGAACCTCCCGCATTTCCAGCAACTGTGTGCTAACTGGAAGCAGACCTGTCCACCAGCGTAGAGGCGCGCCAGAAGCTCGAGTCGCAGCAGCAGGAGAACTCCACCGTCAAGAAGGTTAGGAACAGTGCAACAGCATGTATGGCTGGCGTTGACTGATGTGGCGCAGGAATTCGACCTCCTCGACGACGATGCGAACATCTACAAGCAGATCGGGCCGGTGCTGTTGAAACAGGACAAGATGGAAGCAGTCATGGGCGTGAACGGGCGATTGGAATTCATCGAGAAGGAAATGTGAGACAAGGCAGGATTATACAAATGAGATTGGAGGTGCTGATTCGGTACAGCAAGCGCGTTGAGGTGCAGATACAGGGTGTACAAGACAAGAGCGAGACCCTCAAGTCGGAGGTATGTGGCGTGTCATATCTCAAACACAGTACCCAGTTGGCTAACGATATCGATAGATTATCCAGCTACAATCAGCGGCACAACAGTCACAAGAGGGCGCGGCGGCATGAGATGGAAAGAACATGGTGCTCCGCAAAAACGATACCCTTGATGAATGAATATTGCACACCTAAACAAGACTGTCTTCTTTTACTCCTCAGAGTATAGTTTTGATTCAACAAGACTGGGTGACTGATATAACCAGAGTAAACGGGCTGTGTATAATGCACCTGTGCAAACTGCAGCACATCATATCCCCATCCCTCGCTCGTCAAGTGGCCCTGCAAGTAAGTACCTTTCAAGAGCCAAGCACTACTCCTCCATCTAGTTTGTGTTACACGCTGTGTAGGATCTGCACAGAACGAGCGCGTTGCCAGCCCGGAAAACCTTGCCACCATAGGGCGATGCTCTCAGAGCCACGAAGTCAGTGTTTGACTGATAGATAGTTGTACAACGGCTCGCTAATTCCGAATTCGCTTGAGAATACCAGTCAAGCTCTCTGAAGCTCTCCGGCGGCGCCTTATGGGTATTGTACAGTCGTTCGTTTCTTCTGAGCCAGTTGTATTAGGTCTAGATGGTTCTGACGACGTTCCCTCCGCTACGGGTTGACAGGATGCACTGTCGGCTCTCAACGGACCGCTCAGAAGCCGCTCTTTCATACTCAGCTGACCCAACTCCGGATCACCCCTATCTCCCCAACAAAGAGGAAATTTTGGGCTTTTACCAAAGATGACCGCACCGCCGTCCTCCAATCTTCCTGGATTTTGATCGCTCTTGCCTTTTCCTGAAAAGATCTTCAACTCTTCGAGAAAGGTAGATGGTACTAATACTTGAACGGGATCGTCGTGGTGTTGGCTTGTGCTGTCGGCCGTACACCGGCAGGCCGCAAAAAGCGTTTCGGGAACGTACCAGTAGATACCGTCGATGAGTTCCACCGCCGAAGTGACAGTATCTTCTGCATAATCAGTGATGATCTCTCTCAATACCGAGGTCGGAACAACGAGACAGTCGCGTCCTGTGGGCACGCTGGTCCAGGGAGTGCAAATTGTCGTTTCATGGGCAGGCTTGAGGAGCTCACCAAACCCATTACCAAATAGAGTAACAGCACTGATGGCACGATTGAAGTCGACCCAGCTTTTCCCCTCGGACCGCAAGGTCACCACCCCGGAGCGAAGTGGAGCTTTATTGGAAACGAGATCCTGGAACTGGAAGCCTTCTAGTTGTTTTCGAGGTGAGAGCCTGATGTTGAAACCAACCCCATCTTCACAAGCAATGTCCGCTTGGTGGTCCATAAGTTGCTCCAGAATACTGCACAACTCTTCAACTCGGTTCTTGATACAGTACCACGACTGATGTTTTTTGACGACTCTTTTGATCGTTTCCTTGGGTATCGCGTCGGCAGAAGTAATTTCTGTGACTGTTTCTTCAAATTCTTCGATCTCATCGGGGTTTTTGTACAACCGAATGTTCAAAAATTCGTTGTCCCTTAAAATCTCAATGGCGTTTTCGCATGGTTGGAGCTTGGTTATATCCTTGACACATTGCTGGACATCACATTCGGAGTCGTGAGTGAATTTGCCAGCCTGTTCCTTCTGAAGTGATGCTTGCACAAGGTGTAGAAGTCCGCTCGCACCATCAATCAGCCAGGCACGATGAGCGGTACCGTCATACATGTTGATGAAACCTTTGTCGATACCTTTCAATCGTGTGACGTAGTGTTCATTCCGGACATGCACAGGCCTGTTCTTTTTACCGATAGCAGCGGAGGCGCTAGCGGTCGCCCTGAACCCCGCGGCTATGGTGACGCGATCGAAGGCGCATTTGAAAGGAATCTTGTCAAGCCTAGCCCGTCCGATGTCATAGTTGGCATCCGTAGATCCTGGGGCCATTAGGATACAGCTCTCAGTACGAGAAAATAAGGGGCGAGTATCAGTAGCTTCGACATTATGTAGAAACATAGCCGGCAGGGAAATGTCGTGCTCACCTATAAACCACCGGACATCCCGGCACCAGCCTATCCCGTGCCTCATCAACCCGATCCATGATTCAAAAGTGCTGATATCTTCCAACTCCAGCGGCATGACCTCCCGCACTCTGGGATCGGAGTACCGGATACGAGACCCATCTTCGTTGAAGAGATAATGCCATTGGCATGCTTCGTTCGTTTTTCTTGTCAGGACCAACATAGAACTGAATCCTTTGAAGAACAGTCTGCTCCCGAATTGGGTAATCCGAGTCGCGCCAGTCAAAGTTGCCATCAAGGGAAGTGAAAGCTCCAAGCCCACGATGTCGGAGTCAGGTACAGGATATCCCGTAGCCACGATTGAATTAAGGAACATGTCTTGCCAGCAGTACCCAGGTGTTGTTGTTGTTCGTAGGTCCATCGCGGGCTGCTGATTGAAAACGCAGTATATGTTGTAAGCGACTTTGTCTTTTCTCGAAGCCGGATTGCATGGTACGATGTTGACAGACGATTTACAGTGCATGACCTTGCAGTGTTCTGTAGGCGCCCTCAAGGCACTTCCCAGCCACGTCAGAACTTCACCAATCTCAGCTATCCAGTCCACAGAACCGAAAGCGTAGAAATTTACGAATGGTGATCGATCTAGGAAGTCCTGCAGATGCAGACTGTAAGGCGCGTCTAAGTTATCTAGAACCTGATTTAGTGCCCATTATCGATTTCGTGTAAAGAGACTCACCACATGTGCCGAGATCTTTAGTACACTTTAACGCAGCTAACACTAAGTCCGCCAAGTGCGGCCAGCATTGGTGCAGGTATTCGGAAACTGTTGTGAATTGTGCGTACTTTCCCGCTCCAATCAGAACAACAGCCTGCTCGACGAAATCATCATACTCAACGTCGTAATCATGCTGCTCGTAGAAGGCCCGCGGGTTCCAATCAAGTCGATAGTGTACTTTGATAGGTTCAAGAGCTCCCCATTTTTCGTGCGGACAGAGCTTTTGCAGAATTTGTTCCAAAACGCTGGAACGGTCGAAATAGCTCCCTGCGGCGGGCTCTAGGCGAACAAAATATAGCTCAAAATGAATCTTGGTAAGCCAGTAATTGCGGGCAGTACTAGAAGTCATGGTCGCTCGGTATCGACGGAGATTTTCCTCCAAATCCACAGACCGGTTGGCTTGCTCGTTGACATCTGAAGAGGCTCCAGCAGAAGGTCCGTAATCTACAGTTTCGTCCGCAGATTCTGCATTAAGCCTTGGAACGTGAGGTTCATTTAGCGCTTCTCCCTGTAAGCTGTAAGGAGATTTGATTTTGAACCCAGAGGCAATTGTAGCGGCAATTGTGCTACAAAGGTGGTATCAATAACTTTCCTACAGGGCAAGTCGAGGAATCACATACTATTTGTGCTGGTTGATGATATTCGAGTGAGCCAGAATATCCTCGCTGGGCTCAAGCTGTGAGAAAGTAGCGAGCCTGATGGCGAACCTTTTCAGAATGCAAGGTAGTCTCTCACATAACCGAGATAGTGCGTGCTGGTTGTTCTTCAGCTCGTCCAACGGTATATAGTGTAGAATAACATTTACGGTCTCGGAAATGTACGCCCGGAGGTCTGTTTTGGTCCGCAATAGGCTCGATGCTTCTTTTCCCGCGACTGGTGATGTAGTTATCGAATGTGCAATTTTAGTAGCTTGTGTAGGTACATCAAGATTGCGGCGTTCGAGATTTGATAAAGAGTCAGTATCATCGACCATACAATTGCTACAACGTTGAGCATTGCATGATAGACAAGAGCTATACCAGTCCAGGCACGGCCCATCGCCACACTGACAACAATACCAACAGATCTGTGTATGGCCCATCGCCACACTGACAACAATACCAATAGATCCGTATAGCGTGCTTCGGCATTGGAACAATCGCAAAATCGATCGCCAATCATTTAACGAGCGTACCAAAGTATTGTTTGGCCTTTTAAAGAGAATGGAAGTTCAGCTTGATCACCGCCGCTTCTTCTATCTGTAAAGACTAGAAGAGAAGCAGGAGAAGGAGCGAGGAGATGTAGAAAGGGAATCAAACACGAACAGACAAGCGAAATCTAGTCTGAAGGCGAGACTTCTGTAAATAACCTTACGCATCCCTCCTCCACCCGCGGCACCAAAACTCACCGGCGACACCCCAGGCTGAAGGCCTACACACAGCCACCGGTCGCCTCACCGGAATACCGGTCGTGGGAACAAGGTGCGAAAGCCAGTAGGCTCACTGCACTAGTAATTTGGGTGTTGCGTGCATGCATCGGCCTGTATCGACCAATGAATCGATTGAGAATGAGGCGAATACGACGGGTGCCACTTGGCTAGCATGCATATGTGCCTGATGAACGGCTTCAAGGCATCATATTAGTCAATGCAAAGATTATGCAATGCCGACTTTCTAAGGCTGACAACGAAATCACGTCATAGTGTAGCTGCCTACTCTATTCCATTTTACTATATTCTTTTTCCTCGTGCCAAAAGTTCGCTTATGTTTACTTGATAATATACTCACTCATCTAAAAGTAAGGTTATTATAAAGACTGTAAACAATAACATTAGAGGAAAAGCTTAAAGAGTCTATTAGGTTAAATAGCAGATATCTTATTAATCAATTTCTAGCTTTAGAGGGACTCAATGGAAAACTGACCTGCGACGCCTTGCAACCCATCGCCTATCTAGCTAATTTTAACGTGTCCTCGGCTGACGCGAGAAGGCTGAAGACCAGTAATACTGACAGGAGGGCAAATCATTCTCCGTCACACAACCAAGTGGCACCGGGCTTGCAGCCTCTTGGAGGCAGTAATGCAGATATACGACCCAGGACGCCACGCTTCCACCCGCCACCTCGTCGACTGAGATATTGGAGTGAAAGTAGAGAGCTCCGAGTGATGTGTGGAGATGAAGACACATTTGCCATCCCAAACATGCTATGTGAGAAGGCGACCACGCGCGTCTAGCTGTTTGGAATTATTCAAGGTGCAGTAGAAAGAAAGATATCATTACACAGCTCAGGCGTACAAAATTTGCCGTAAAAGCAAGAAAGTCAGGGAGTTCTAATAGAAAACAACTTTTACTAAAACCCTTTTGAATATGATTTGCAAAGTGTGAGCTTGTGCCGGACCATTCGTGACGAGTCTGGGTACCTTCTGTCTCATGCCACGGTTCGTACATGCTTCCATTACTTTCACCCCTTCTTTCCCTCATGATAGAGGTGCGAAGCACCGGCCCAAGGGTGTTTATTCAGAGCCGGACGTTTCTGCACCATACCGACCGCCACATCCGCAAGCAATTCTTTCGAATAGCCGCGAATGTGCTGCGCCCACGCATCGTGCTCAGGTTTTACGTAAGCAATGTCCACACAAAAGTCAACCATAAGGCGCCGGGCTGGCGAGCCATCCAGCGTCCCGCTATAGATGATATTCATGGTTTGACTAGTTGGGAATAACTTGGTCTCAACTGCCTTAGCGATGATGCAATCGATGACGGCGTCTTTGAATGTAGTGTCTATGACCTTCTCGCCAAAGACGTACGCTTTCGCCAGGAAGGGATAAATGTTGACAACACTACTGTTGGGCAGCGGTAAGGGGGGATCTTGGCGGTACAACCACCGCACATAGGCTTTCACGACTTCAAGATTGTCGTCTTTGAGGGTGATGGTATCCGGGTCTTCGCGTAGCTCGCACCATTCGCCTTTGGTCGCTTTGGCGAAGAACTCAGATGTCTGGCATAGCACGTCCCTGTGCACGTTGATAGTGTCTTTGTGCCTGTTGCTAGGTACGTTTTCGACCCCAGTGTCGGTATTGGTGCCGGCATCGCTGTCCGTATCGGAGTCGTCGCTCACTACCAGCTTGATGATGCGTTCGCAGACACTTGATGCTATTAGCGGCCGTACTGACAGGAGATTCGCAATTGTTGAGACTAATATCTGGCATGAGAAAGCTTTACCAGACAGCTTTCATACCGGTAGGATAGAGAGGTGATTGGACTTACTTCATCACACTTGCGGGCGTAGCACTGCCTTTGGCGGCCTGTGGCTGCGTGCTGGAGTTCGTAGAAGATGTCATTTTGGTATCGGACAACCTCATGCCTGATTGGTGGAGGGCTGTCCTCAGATTGATCTTATAGGCTTGATGGGCTTGATGGGTGTTGTTGCCACCGTGGCAGGCTGGATTGGATTTGGTAGAGATATGGGATCATACAAATTAGGTATAATTACATTCCGACACTCACCACTAACAAGGCCCCTGCTCCCCTCCAAGGTTCAATCACTCTTGCAGCAGAAACGACCGACACGGCCCTCAAACATAATACTCGGAGCTTTTCGCGAGATATATTTGAATCATTTCCTACTTATACGAACGACATGGTGCTATTACAAGTAAAGTTACCACCCGTCCACAAGACGAGCGCAGTGTCCATGACCAAACCATAACGGTGAGAGGTAACGCACTTCACAATCTGCATATGTCCGAAATTTTCAATGCCCATAACCGGTCCTCACCCACGCAAGGATGCAAAGCCTTAAACCCCATCGCACCAATCCATGCATTCATGAGAAATCGTGAACCAGCGCACCATCCATAAACCATCGTGAAGTCATATAGTTCATCTCCCCCCACTTCTCTCACTGCCTCCTACTAAACCCCGCCCTCGTCAGCCTCCTCCTCAACTCCATACTGGCAGTCGCAGCCCGTTCCCCCGCCCCAGACATATTACTATCCTCGCTCAACTGCGACATATCAGGCAGATCCTGAGTCGACAGGTCCATCTTCGGTAAATCCTGCGCGGATGAATTCTGATTGACAGGCTGGCCAGCAGCCAAGAAGGGCGATGGCGGTAGGTCTTCCAAGCTCGTCGATTGCGTTCGCGGTTGCATTCCATCCATAAGCGCGGGATCCACGGGCATCTGGTAGTTGTTATGCTGGCTGTGGTAGTTGGCGAAGGGGTCGTGGTGTTGTGCGGCTTCTAGTTGGAGTTGATTGCTTGGCGAGTCGGCGCGGTCGAGAGAGCTGGATTGTTGTGGAAAATGTGGCCCCGGCGTGGATGTGGGCATGTGGCCGGGAGATTCGGAGGTCACATAGCGTGTTTGCTGAGCCCGCACTGCTGATAGGCCTTTGTTCATCTCGCTGCACTCGGGGCAGTTGCGGATCACCTGACTCACGGTCTCCTTGATGCGCACCCAGTGATATGACTCTGCGATGGAAGCCGTCGTCTTATTGATACCGCCGTGTGACTTGTGATGGAGTTCCCGTGCAATCTCGTATTGGCGCTGAGGATCTGAAATCACCTCCTTGCCCTTGAGCATGAGCCGCTCCGGTTCGCTTCCCGTTCCGCCGTAGAGCTTGTAATGTGTGGCAGCGGAACGCAAACGACTCTTCTCTGCGCGATCGGCGCCGTTGGGATACTTGCCGTTCTTGAGATAGAAACGGATCTTGTCGAAGCGCTCTTCGGACACAAAGTCATCGTCTTGGCCAAGATCTCTACCGTAAATGATTGCGTCGACGAGCTCGCCTGGATATGATTTGAGGTTGCCACAGCCCTTGACACGTCCTAGTCGCTTGAACCCTAACGCATCCCATATCCGGCAAGAAGCAACGTTAGTCTCGTATACTAGATTGAAGACCGAGTATGTGTATCCCTGACCACGTTAGCTTTTAATCTTTGTTCTTGGGAGACTGTTGCCAGGCCAAACGTGTCCCCACGCATGTACCAGAGCGTCTAACTCACCAGCTTCGGCGCCCAATCCAAATAAATCTCCCCCATCAATCTCCCTACCCCCCGATTCCTCGAAGCATCCGTAACAAGGAATCCCCCATCACAAACATGACTCGACCTTCCCGGATAGTTCGGCTTGATGTAAAAGCTCCCCAAGCACTGCCTCTCCCAATCACACCCCCGCCTTGCCATATCATGTATCTCCCTACCATCTTGAATCTCTCCCAGCAGCATGATAGCGCCAAACACACCGAACCAGTACGGACCAAATTCCGCAAGCGGCAGCGGGTCAATCATGGGGTATGTGTCGCCCTTTTCGATTTCCCGGCCGAGTTGATCGCATAGGTAGGCAAGCAGGGTGAGGGGCACTTGGTTCGGCGCGGAGAAGGGAATGATGGTTGCGACGGTGACTCGGTCGCGGAGGGTGACTTGACGCGGCGCGATGCCTGGCGGGAGGGCGCCACCAGGCACTGGGAAGGGCATTGCGCCCGACGCGCGGTGCGTGATGGCTGCCGAAGCATTCTCGAGCATCGCGGGCATGGTCTGTGGCAGTGAACGGTGAGGGTTCAGCTGCTTCCCTGATGCGGGGGTCAGTGTTGAGGAATTGGGATCATGGCGGCTGGATGAAGGCGTGCAAAGCACGCCCGGTGACGCGCCTAAACACGGCCATGGTTTGCGCGCTGCCCGAGCATGCAGTGGGATGAGGAAGATGGAGCAACTTACTCGTGGGTCTGCTTGAGTACTTTTGAGCCCGCTCCAATGCCTGCTGCGGGATGAGAAATTCGGACCGTGATAGAAAGATTTGCTGCTAATCCAGTTTTACTTACTAAGGTAGCTCTTTGGCTTAAATACTGTAATTTGATTGGACAAGAGGACTTGGTAAAGTATTCCGCTTCCATGGCGTGTGTTTCCATACGTCGACGAGTCAGGCGCCAGGGCTCTTCCGCTTTTGCATCCATTGTTTCAATGAACAATGCATGCTACACGCCCTAGGCTCTTTCGTGAGACCTGGGAGGACGCCCTTCACGCCACCGAGGAACATCACCAGAATTCTGCGAAAGAAGGCGCCATAACACGGCATTGCAGCCACATGGCCTACACAGAACACCATTGAAATATGTAAAGGTCCTGTTATTACCTATATATATGCTAGTACACCAAGGGATCAGAAACGCCGGGTATAATATATGCACAAGAAGAAAGAATAGCGAACCCGCTATTCGAATCACCACCGTTCAAAAATGTCCACTTCTACCGCTCTCCGCCAAAACGCCGTTGGTGCTCAAGAACTCCACCTACGCAGCAGGTCCAGGAACAGGTCCAGTGTGCAGAATGGTCTGGTTGAGGTTGAGATCGCACTCATGCGGGTGCTGTAAGCAGAACTTGGGCATGAGCGGCGCAGCCTGGACACCACTCGCAACGAGGTACTCGCGGAAGTTCAAGATGCGCTGCGTTAGCTCAGTAGTGCGCTTGTTGCCATCCTTGTCACGGTTGCCAGACCACACCAGCTCAGCGAGAGCAGCAGCGCGCGGCCACAGCTTCTGCGAGAGCACGACGTCGTCGACCTGCTCTGACCAAAGAGGCGCAATAGCACCCTGCACAAGCTCCTTCTGCGTGTCCGACAGACCCTGTGTGAAGTCGTAGTCGTAGATGCGCTGCCACGTCTTGTATGGCGCGCACCAGGAGCCGCCGCCGCCGAGCCAGTTGAAGTTGGGCGAGCCATCGGTAGCGTTGGGGTTCACTTGCACGTTGTAGCGTTCGTCGTTGCCGACCCAGCCTCCATAGCCGCAGTCGAGGTACATGAAGTCGGAGGAGGAGACAATGACGCGGTAGCCCTTGTCAGTGATGTTGTAGATGTTCGAGATGCCATTGTTCCAAGCTTGGAGCACGACATCCTTGGGGATGTCTCCAGTAGCCGCGGCATCGGGGGACAAGAGGACATCCTCCCACATGACGAAGGTCTTGTTGGCCTGGGCCTTGAAGTTGGGCAGCGCGCGGTCGACCCAGACTTGGTACAGGTCACCCATCGATTTGCCCGAGGCGAAGAACTCGCGCGCAAGGCTGCTGAAGTTGTAGCAGTTCATGTGGAGCTCGTCACCGCCAATGTGGAACCAGTGGTCCGGGAAGATGTTGGCAAGCTCCTTGTACACCTTTCCGGTGACTTCGTAGGTCTTGTTGTTGAGGATGTCGAGCTGACCGGGGTTCGGTTCCACGGCAGTGTGGGTGGCCCAGACGTCGTTGGACCACCAGCTGTCGATACAGGCCAGCATGCTCTCGTCGATTTGCCTCCAGCCGGAGCTGGCGTGGCCGGGCATATCAATCTCGGGAAGAACGCGAACACCACGGGCAGCGGCGTATTCTATGATTTCGATCAAGCATTCCTTTGTGTAGATCTCGTTGGCGGAGTAAGCATCCTCGATCATATCAGGGTAAGTCTCAAGCTCCACAGCCCAAGATTGCGCGTCAACGATGTGCCAGTGGAGCATGTTGAGCTTGGAGAGCGCCAAGCCATCAATCTGCTCCAAGATCTTCTTCTTGGAGAGGTAGTTGCGACCAGAGTCGATCATGATGCCGCGAACAGGGTAGAGGGGAGCGTCCTTGATAGCAACGGGCTGCTCGATGATCATTTTGCCGCTGCCGTCGTTGATGACGATCTGCTGGAGAGTAGAGAAAGCATGGAGAGCACCGTAAACGGTCTCAGCAGTGATCTTGATCGTGTCCGAGCCGGAAACAATGTCCAGGGTGTATGACTCGTCCACGCCGTGCTGAAGCGCAGCATGCGTATCCTTGATCTGCACGCTGACGGTGGACAGGGTACCAGTCGAATTGGTTCCATACTGCCTCCTCATCCTCTTCTTGGACGCAGCCGTGGGTGTGGGGAATGGCTCAAAGCTACGCACGGGTGCTTCTGTGGCGGCGGGGATCCACTTCAGTTCCGTAATAGCTTTGGTCGCGCGATCGAAGCCACCCTTTAGAATGTCATTGTCCGGGGCGTTGAGAGAAAGAGAGCCGACGGAGAAAGATCCAGAGCTGCCCCAGGTGATGTCGACGGGAGCAGGAAGCGGGTTCGCCGCAACAGCTTCAGCGTGGCGCGCGAAGAGAGCCGTGGCCGTGGCCAACGAGGCCAGCATGAAGTCGCGCATCTTTCAACGCTCTTGGTAAACCAACCAATACGATAAGAAAATGCTCAAAAGAATGTGGTCGAAGAGGCTAGGAGATGGACAGTGGAGTGAGAGAACACGAAGAGTGTGGGTGTCAAAGTGATTAAAAAAGGGAGCTTGCTTGGTTATATTTAAGCCCGGCCCCCGGTACCTACCCATATGCCTTCTCCAGCTATGGCCCGAAAGCGTAATGAAGGGCACTGCCGGGGTCGCAGGCCAGTCACCGTGAACAAGCCACGCGCAAGGCCTCTGTTCCCTGCAAAGACATTGCGCCGTTTGGCATTGGCCAGCTCACGTCGGTCGCGGGCCTTGAGCACTCAGCCTTGCACCGTCGCCGCCGGGAAGCTACCCTGGCCCACTGCAACCATCCGTTGCAGTCACCCGGGTAGAAGCTGCAGCATCGTGACTGTGGCTGTCTAAAAGTGCAACACCCCGCTCATTAGGCATGCCTCTATACGCGCTAATACGAATCGTGAATACCACCCTTCAAGCCCAGGCGCAATACCACAATCGCATGACAGCGCGATGGATGCCGACCTCCCCGATTCAGCGTTTGGTCTAGCGTAAACCACCGGTGGTGGATCCGGCGCGCGCCCACGGCCGCCGATCTGGCCTGCCGCTAAAACAAACGGCTGCCACCCAAGTCCAGCATGTTTCGTGCCATGTTGCACCGCGCTCCCGATGGGTCATGAATGCCCTGGTGAGTGGCATGTCGCCATGTAGGGAGCCGTCATTTGACACGGGCGATACGATGGACGCCAAGGGCTCTCTCTCGTGACGTTGGTGCGTGATTGGAGAGGGGGCAGGATTGACTCAAAGTTGGAGTTTAGGGGGGTGGTGAGCAAGGCCCGCCGTGCGTATCTGTTTCTGCAGTCAAATCTGCTGCTCTGGATGTGAAGCATGGCTCCACTTTCAGGCCGCGTTGTCTTGCTCTTGCTCAAGCTGCGCAGGACTGCCTCAATATTGCTGCCGTTATGCTGACGGCGGGGGGTCGGCGGAGATTTTGAGGGTCAAGACGGCCCCCATCAGCCAGCCGCAGCTTGGCTACGCCACGCCAGATCTCCCACGACAGATCACTCCCTCGACCTCGCACCTGTATCCAATCTGTCCTGTCCCACTCCTTGCGCCTACCAAATTGACCTTGTGAAGATGGTCTTCTAGGCTGTACACGCGAGATGCCGGCAGACTCGGAATCGACCTCTCCATCCTCGAGCCCTTATTCCAAAGCTCAGACCCTGAAACATCAGCACTTGCTACAAGGACAGCATGAAATGCGGTCCGTCCTCGGCCAAATGAACACCACTGCGCCACCCAATAAGCGAAGGGCTCCTACGGCTTCTTCGCTCTTTTACTCGATAGGGATAACGCTGAGAATCAAGGTTTCAGGTATATGTGGAGTACCTATGTCGCCTCCAATAGTCCTCGGTCTTGTAGAGCTGCCGTACGATAGCGGAGGCTATGCTACTTACAGTGTCAGGTACCGTAAGGTCATACGATAATAATGTCCGTTCAAAACTGTCTCAGCACACCATACATCGAAGATAATATTTACGAGACATCGCCCATCACCGAGCAGTGTTTCGTGTTGACGTTCTCATCGTGTCCTGACGGATGCCTTAACATTATCGCGCGAGATATTCAAGGTTAGCCCAGTATCCAACAACTATGGTACATCATGTACAACACTCTGCTCAGTTCCAGCGGCCTTGGTACCCAAAGCCTCACCTCCTCCTTCCGCTAGAGGCGCCTCTTGCCCAGTCCCTTCCGTAGTATGAACACTCTCCTTGTGCACCTCCCCACCCTTGATCTTCTTCCAATCCGGCGCCGGCACGCTCAACAATCTACAAATATCCTTCCGCCTTTCCCTGAAATCTTTGTACAACGCCTTCCAGATCTTTCTCTCTGTGCAGATGATCTCCCTATCGCCTCCACAGTCAGGTTGTATCTCTGCCACGCCCTCTGCGGGCCACATGATCCATGGCTTGGGAAGCGGCCAGTCGCTAAAATGGACCAGCTTCGCCTCCCCAAACACTTTCTGGGCGTCCCACGTCTCGAAGTTGTTCCCCAAGTAGGCGGTGTGGTTCGCGCTACGAAATTCACCTGAAAGCAAGGCGTACGGCCGATGCGGTAGAACCAAGGCGCTGTCCTCAAATCGCTCGTTGACGAGCTCCATATCGAATCTGTTTCTCTGTACAATCGCTGGATTCGCTCCCTCGCTGATGATGTCGCTGAACCGTCCAAACTCGGCCATATCAGGTTGTACCACCATCAGTAGAGAGGTCAACGGTTGCGGCTTCGCATCGTACCAATACGCGCGAGGCATTGCGATCGGTGTGGGCGGGAGCAGGAAAAGCTCATCGAGGGAGTCGAGGAGCGTGATGTCCGAGTCGAGCGCGATGACGCGCTTGTAGGGCGTAAGGGTGAACGCGAGAAATTTGGTGACCGATTTGGACCAAGTGCCCGTCCAGGCCTCTATAGAATCCGTTGTTAGCCTCCACATCCATATGCATATCACCAGGCCTCAGCATCCGAATGTTTCGCCCTGTAAGGTACGCGACGCAAGGGAACCGTGTGCGACGTACCTGTCGTTCTCCCCTCCACGCTCAACATGTCCACCGGCTCCAGTTTCACTTTATATCGATCCCTCGCCATGACCAGCAATTGACTATCCCGATCCTTCGAGTTGCTCACCACAGTGTCCCAATTCCGCGGATAGAAGAGCACCCGGTCCGCCCGACTGCCATGTTTGGCCAGCGCGTCGAACACAAGTACCGCATGGCACAAGGTAGCGCTATCGGTTGCGTACAGGCTGTATGCGTACTTGGACCAGTCTAGGTGGATTGTGTTGCTATCGTCGGGCGCGCGACGCGGGTATAAGATGTACAGAACGAAGACAACGCCGATTAGGTAGAGCGTGTAGCGGCGGCGCCATCGGAACGATGTTGAGGGAGGATCTATTGTGCCGTCGGAGAAACGTGGGAGCTCATCGGAGCGTCTTCGCCGCATGCTATGAATAAGTGTGTAAGTATATGCGTCATGGTGGGAGAGAGGTGAGCGGACGAGGGACTAGGGTCGCGGGTGGTTCGGAGGTGCGCGAAACCGCCGCATCACGTGCTACCACACAGTCCACGGGTGTGAGCATTTGAAGTCCAAAAGAATGTCTTCAGGCAATGGCATAGGGTCCAGCTAATAAAAAAAACGTACATAGAGCTCATCACGCAGAGGTCTAGTTCGGGCAGGCGAATTGGACGACGGTCCAAGGTATCTCATTGCTTCTGAAAGCCCTTCCGAGCATCACTTTTGATGTCAAAACCACCAACGCCGAAGCCGTGCATCGCCCGTAGGCTCATAGAGCACTCGTGGGAGCATGTTCCGCATTCAGCTATGTACCGCCCTCTATGCCATGATCGTCCCATCGTTATTCCATCTCGAATTGTGAACGCTTTTGTAAACGCTACTCCTCGGGAACTGCATCTTTGTTAGCAAACTGCACCCGTGAAAGATTTCAGACAACCAAACGTACTCTCGATCTCGCCAGACTCAATCTCGTCCGAGATATCCTTGGGGCTGCGGCCGTCGACCTGGCAGCCAGTGCTGAAAGCAGTTCCGAGAATCTCCTTGACGGTACCCTTCAGGTCCTTGGCCATCGACTTGAAGCGCATGGTGCGGGCGATCTCAATGATCTCATCGAGAGGAACGCTCTTGGTGTGCTTGATGTTCTTCTCCTTCTTGCGATCACGCGGGGGCTCCTTGAGGGCCTTGATAACGAGCGAAGAGGCGGAGGGAACGACGGAGACGGCGGCTTGACGGTTCTGGATGGTCAACCTGACAGTGACGCGGAGACCCTTCCAGTCGCCAGTGGCCTTGGCGATATCTTCACCGACCTCTGCGCACCGTTAGCTGCGGCTTCCTCCTGCTCAATTGGACTCAACGTACTCTTTGGCGACAGACCAAGGGGACCAATCTTGGGGGCGAGGGCGGACGAGGCACCAACTTCACCACCGGTGGCGCGAAGGTGGATGACCTTCACCTCGCTGGGATCGAACTTGGGAGCTACGCATATTTAGCCTGGCTGTCGCAGCCGATCAGAGGGATGATACTCACGCATGGCTAGTGCGGGAGGTAGTCTATCTCAACTGATCCGGTTTATTGAAGGGTGGGCGAGGTTGAGAAAAAGTTCGTGGAGTTGGCGATGCGCCGAACATATTGGAGGGGCGCTTTGTGCGCTTACTAAGTGCGTCTTGGCACCATAGCGAGCTAGCGAACTGGACTTTCCCATCACCACCACTCGTCAACGCTAGAGATGAGATTGTTCTATTATTCATTCGGGCGTCTAACACATCGTTCGACATTGAAAACATTCTGCACAACCATGATGAGGCGGCTGCGTCCGACAGCTCGCGATACTTACCAAACAAGACAGATCCATGCGCAACTATAATGCCCCGCCGCAACAAACCATGAAACTATCTTCCAGTCACATGTCTACGTATCTGCCCCTTCGATTTGCAGTAAACGTCTCTCTTCTTCGAACGATGCCAGAGATGGAGCGTAAGTAAACATCCAACAAACAGATCCGTCAGAGCAAGCTACACATACCAACGCACCGAAGTGTCTTTCTGGGGCGCCTTCAACATTCACCTCGTCATCATACTAGACAGTCTCCTCCACGGAGCGTTTCTCGAGACATTCACTCTCATTGCATCTTTCCATCATCAATTACCATCATGTTTCGATAAAACATCACCGCGAAGTAACGCATCTCGGGTGTCGACAAAGTACGTGCAGTGCGATGGGAGTAAAGCGGGAGATGTGGATAGTGACGAAGATGATGATGGCAATGAGGGGTGGATTGAAGACGGTAGGACGCTGGGGTACTTCTTCGTTCTGAACCCCGGGGGAGTGGAGTATTAGAACATGGAGAGAAGTAGGGCCAGAGGGTACTAAGGGTGAAACCATAGGTAATGATACCCCTCATGAATATAGGAGGTTATGTTGAAATTCCCACTCTACGAACTAGATACCGCTTGCTTAAACTGCGCAACAAACCATGGGCAGTCTCTAACATACCATTCTATAAATCCCCTGCTCCTAGTCTTCCTGAGCCCCACTCGCTGCTTCGGCCGCTTATGTAATGTAGCGGAAGTCGGGATGTCTGTATCCTAGATCCTTGATCTCTGCCTCACTGAGGCCATTGAGGCGGTGATCGCGCTTGCCGAGGTTACGCTGCCTGTTCTCCCACTTGCAGTATAAGATACCAAACACCGAGAGGACAAGGACGCCGATTTGACCGACGAGGTTGATCGTGTGGCCGGTGGGATACTTGGGAGCTTCTTGCTTGCGGTAAGTCCTAGGATATAGTTAGCAAAGGCTTTGTTGCATTTTTCGTTAGAAAACGGATCATGTGTTGGCATACCATGTAGCAAGGACACCACCAGCAGTGCCCAGTGTGACGACGTAAGCGCCAGACACGGCTCGTATCGCTGGCCCGGAAGCGTTGTTCATGGCCCATGATAGGAAGCCCGGACCACCAGGGAAAGCACCGAGTGTGATGAGGAACACGCCGGCATATCGGACGTTCGGGTCGGTGGCCCATCGCAGAATGGAAAAGCCGGCAATACCGAGGAAGGTGAATCCTGCAAGGTAGATACCACGACGGTTGGTTTTGTCCGAGACGAATGCAACAGCAATGGCGACGACGCAGGCACAGACGTATGGAGGGACCGTATACAGCTGAGCTTTGGTCGCGGTCCAACCGAGATCTTTCAGAATGGTTGGCTATGGATCGTTAGCTTAAGCGTACGGCTGAGTCGAGTAACGCTTACCATGAACAACGAAATGCCCTGAACGGTGATGTTGATCAGGAAGAATCCGAATGCACAAATGTAGTTGTTGATGTTGAAGATCGTCCTGGTGATGTGGTGGGGTTTCACTTGCTCGTTCTCCTCGGCACCGTTCTTCAATCTTAGCCTTTCGAACGCGATTCTGCGCTCCCGCTCATTGAGGAACCAGCATTTATCTGGGGTTGTCGGCATGAGAAAGGGCGCACCAAGGCCAGCAAAGATGGTGACGAGACCTTCGAAAAAGAAGATGTTGCGCCACGTGTCGATGACCATGCCGGCAGCTCCCCATGGGGGGATACGGGCAAGCCTAAGCCCGGATTAGCAATCGATCCCAACTGAAGCCCGTAGGAACTTACCCAGTAGCGAGCAGACCGCCGAACGCGCCCGCCATAGACGCTGCAGAGACGTAGATACCAACACGAAGCAGTAACTCCTCGCGTTTGTAGAAGCAGGTAATGAAGAAGGCAAGACCACTGTAGCACAGATGTAAGTATGTGGATATGAATGTGGTTTTGGAGAAACTCACGGCATCACACCTCCCTCGAAGATGCCGAGGAAAGCTCGAGCGGTCAACAGTCCCGCAAAGCTCGTTACAAAAGCGGAACACATGGACACAACACCGAAGCCGACGACCAACAGAGGCAGATAATACTTGGGGCCGATCATCTTCAGTAAGATGTTGCTGGGTACTTCAACAAACATATAAACGATATAGAAGATGGAGGTGACCCAGTTGAACCGGACGCCGACGTCGAGTCCGAGTTCTGCTCCCATCCCCTGGATGCGTGCATTTCCGACGTTGGCGCTACTCGCTGTCAGCAACTCATTTAGTCTTGTACTGCGTGCGACTTACCGGTCAAGGAAACACAGCATATAGAGGAATGTTGTCAAAGGTACAATGACCTTGTCGAGCTTGCGACGAACTGCCGTCTCTTCCTCTACAGTCCAAACGAACTCGCCGGCGGAATCGCTGCTGTTGCTGTCTCCGACTCTCTCCTCAACTGTGGTACATTAGCAAACGCCTACTTCAGAGGAGGAATAGGCATACACATGAGCCCAGGCTTTTCTTGAGACGGATCTATCACACCGTCGTCTCTGTAGGCAGGAGGAGACGCGACCGTATTGCCATTGTCTCCGGGAGTGATCTTCTCGGGATCGTGGAGCACCATTTCGAGGTGGAATGCCGAGGATTGTTGTTTGTTGATCGAAGCGGATGAAAACTCAGAAGGAATGTTCTTCTGTGTCTTGAGGCCCCGCGTTCGCCTGTACCGTATACCTGGGGTAGAGAGTCCGGGGAAGGGCTGTCCACATATAGTAGGATTTCTCCGCTACGGCCTGCTTCTGAACTCGTTCGGCCACCAGAATCGGGTCGTGAAGAGGGCTGGATGAAAGAATCGGCAGTTACTAGTCCCAAATTTTCGAACTCGGGCCACGGCTGCTTTTAACTTCGCGCGACTACCTGCTCCGCTACATCGAGTCGGTCTTAGATTGACCACGGAGCGTGACGCATGGACGCCTTAACCGAGTCCATACAGAAGATGCCAACCATGTGCACCGGTCTAACGGTGCCACTGTCGGCGAGGGCGGATGCGGGGTCTTCTTGGCGACCATGGGTGGAAGAGCGGACGACTCTGCAAATCTGGTGTTTGGAGAACGCCAGAGCCTTGGCACAGACTCCTGTTGCCACATTCTCGGCAGATACAGGCACCCTCTTGCTGCTTTGTACATGGAGGGCGACTGTTTCTTCTGCGGCGCCATCATCCGCAACTCTTACTTCGTCTTCGTTGGCGAAGGCCAGGTCGTTCGGACAGAGGGCGGGCGTAATATCACCCTCGCTAGACCACTGTCCATGGTTTGACGACGCAATCAAAAGGCCCCGGCTCTGGATAAAAGGGTTGATCCAGGACGCTGCCACATGGACGGGTGCGGGATTACCGACTAGGGGAGTAGTGCCGCTTGCTGGTGCATGCGAGGCCTGCCGTTCATACGCGTTCTAGACACTGTCGTTTTTTCGACGGGGATTGCTGTAGAAAGCGACAGCACATCCACCACAGAAGTTCCTCTATTGTAAAGCGCATCATTCGATGCGCGTAACGAGGGAGTCACATCGGAACTGATACCGTCTGCTAGATTTTGTGTAGCAGTATCGGAGGGTGGTCAGAAACCCGCCCTATCTCGAAGCGGTTGGGCCCACTACTCTCTCTGCTCCGCGGGCGCAGGGTGCGCGACCGACCTAGGATCGCCCGCATCGCACGGCTCTGTGCATATTGCGAGCAACAAATTCATTTTGGAAGGAAACAAGAGATAAAGACGCAGTGAGAATGCAGGAGATGTGGTGGAGGGGTGATGAACGACTGAGGTGCGGTCAGTCTGTCAGATTGTGGGGCCCAGCCACCGCAGCCCGACCGTTTGGGATGGAAGAAAGTGCGACATGTGGAGTCAGCTCCCCATCCACTCAACTCCTGCAATGCACCAACTCCCTCGATGGCTATCTTCTCCTCTTGTCCTCTCTCTCATCTGCTCTGAAACATAACTGGTCGCGTACTGTCAAAGCTTAGGCAATTCAGCCGCGACGTGTGCCCAATAGCGCCTTCTCGCCGTTCCAATTAGCATACTGTCTATGGAACGGCGACTGGCTTGTCCCAGCACGTGCTTACTAACGGTTGGCAGTGCAGTGATTGACAAGAAAAGGTGAAGAAACCACGCAGGTTTTACGCCCCTGCGTCGCCCTCTCTTATTCACCACTTTAAGCCTCAAGCAATGAACAAGTCATTAAGAAGCCATCTACATGCGCTCCAGATGACTTCCATCACGGCCTCAGATTGGCTACCCCCGCGTTTTCGGCAGTCATTCCTTGCTCAGCCTAAACTTCCGCTCTCGGCGAAATCAGACTGAAAGGCGGAACTTTTAGTATTGCAGGCGTATCATTGGCGCACTATTTGTTCACACGACTCTGGATCTCGAGTAGAGAGGATTACCACCTATCTGGGACCTGCGATAAATTGGATTATGGCCGCACCCGACCTTCCAAGAATGTCACGACATGATCATACACACACCTTGCTAAACAAACTGGGTATAAGTTGAGTGGAAGCCAAAGCTCCATTTCGTCAGTCATTCTCTCAATCGTCTTTCTCTGAACCAAACACTATCATGCAGTTACTTACTACTTTACTGCTTGCTGCGACAGCAGTTCAAGCACACTGTACGCCCATCCTGCCCTATCCATCACTGAACTGAGTACATTGAAGCGATCACTAACAAATTAGACACCTTCCCCAAGCTGGTTGTCAACGGAAAAGCCGAAGAGAAGGATTGGTCCGCAACACGCGTCACCAAAAACAAAGACACGAAGCAGGGCATTGAAAACCCAACCGCTTCCGACATTCGCTGCTACCAATCTGGCAATGCGGCCAACACTGTGACGGTTCCGGCTGGAGCTACCATCCACTACATATCCACCCAGCAAGTAAACCATCCTGGTCCAACACAGTACTACATTGCCAAAGTTCCATCGGGTGCATCGGTAACGAGCTGGGACGGCTCTGGCGCAGTGTGGGCTAAGATCTCCACCACGATGCCGAAGGTGGATGCGAACAAGCAGTTGACATGGCCGGCGCAGAGTGAGCACACCTTCTGTCGTCAGTGCTTCAGACGCAATGAATTAACACTGCCCAGATGAGTATAAGACGGCGAATGCGACGATGCCCAAGGCCACTCCCGACGGCGACTATCTTCTTCGCGTTGAGCACATTGCTCTGCACATGGCGTCGCAGGCCAATAAAGCCCAATTTTACTTGGCTTGTTCGCAGATCAAGGTTACCGGCGGTGGAAGCGGGTCACCAGGGCCCTTGGTACAAATACCCAGGTACAAACTGCATGTGAGACATACACTGACTTCGTCACATTATAGGTATCCTTGCCAGGAGCTTACAAGAGCACCGATCCCGGAATTCTAGTGAATTTGAATACTATTGCGACCGCGCCGGACTCGTACAAGCCTCCAGGGCCCGCAGTATGGTCTGGCTAGACGTTTGAGGCACAACTGCAGATAGCAGGTAATCAAGACCAAATTCTCATCAATGATTCTTCCCGCAGTTTGTACGTGATGTTATTCTTGTGCGTGCTTTTCCTTCCATGCTTAATTGCTCAGTTGTCCACTCTCTAAGAGCAGTCAGAGGATCGCGCGTTGTCGGCCGGAGATGGGACGAGGGTGCTCTTCTAAGTCCAATTCACAATCCGTTAATGACCAGGAAGGATTTCTACACTGGGATGGGACATCTCTGCAAAGCTCTTCTACATTGGATGAAGATAGAGTATAGAAAATGTGTATGAGGTGTCGTTGAGAAAGAGCTGTCCTAGTGAATGCCTAGACAGAATCGAAGACACGCGCAGATGGACCACTGTCATCTCGCGAACTCCGCCCTCGAATGCTACAACCTCCAATCGCCACAATTCAGTGATATACGTCTAACACATCGGGACATCCATTCCTCGCAACGCCAAAGCACTTTGAATTCTAAACATACTCCGCACCCGCCGGCACCCCAATTTGTGTCACAGTTTCATTCACCACTCTCAATCTATTCCCAATCAGCTCCGTCTCAAGGACCCTACCATACGTATCCACAGTGTCGCTCTTAGCCACCAAACAAACCTTCTCATCCTTCTCACTGACCGCTTCTCACAACTCTGTACGGCAACAGATCAGTCGTAGCAGAGTCTAGCGACGTCTCCGGTTCCCCGACTCCAGCTTGCAGATTGTCGTTTGGCGAGAATTATGCCCGTCTCCTGAGCATTTGCTTCCGCCCAGTAGAGCGTGGGATTCTGCAGAAGGCGGAGCTTGCCGGGTGAACAAAGATGTTTCCCTGATATCTCGATATCATTCTTACTTATTTTGGCGCTCGTTATCTACCAATGCAGACAGAGTAACACCAAGATTACGTAGAGGCAATAGTGCAATACATACGCTTCATCAACACAGATGTGCAGATTAGATTCCCTCAAGTACCAGTTTCCATCGATTTTGCCTCAATGAGAAATCACGTGGTAACACATTCGACTCAATGCTCGAGACATTTGAAGATGTTGGTCAGTGCGAGCGATGAGGTTTTGCGTGTTATATGAATTTGTTCATGTGGTATTGATACAATTGATGGGGTAGATACATTGGTATTAGAGTTTCGAGCCGTGCCTAAGTGCACCGCTAGTATCGCAGCTCAACTAAGCTGGACAACAGCACTTACGACATTTCCCTCGCCTTCTGGAGATCAACCTCCTGCAGTTCCCTGAGCACACCCGTCTCGGCAACTTTGCCTGTCACAGCCGCAACACCGACCTCCTTCATGAATCCCATTGTTCCGACCGAAGTCTTGTAGTACGTAGCAAATTTCGACTTGACCTCGATGAGTGTCATACGCGGATCATCAGGCCCACCGTCATGCTTTCCGTCACCCAAATCGCCGAACCAGGCCTTAACGGCTGAGCTGTGGAGCTCCTTGATGCCCGGGTCGGAGTTTGAGATCGTGCTCGCGGTACCGGATATGCTGATCCAGTCTTGTGTTTTGGTGTTTTGGAAGGTAATTTGAACTTCCTTGTTAGAGTCCAGGTCCTTCATCTTTTGTGAATGCGCATTGGCCAGATATAGAATGTCGGGGCCGGAACGTTTTGAGACTGCCATTGATCGGCCAACGGGACCTGTTGGTGTTAGCAAAGACGGGCTTGGGTGTCAGGGATGATAGGAAAACTGACCGACGCCGTTGCGATATGTATTCAGCATTGAGATTTTGTTCTCATCTACCATCTTGTAGAAATCGTTGATCTGTTCGACTTTGGACGTCTCGGTGTCATATTGCTTCGCGACTGATGGATCGGTTTTAGAGTCGATCTCGCCCTTCGTGAGGTTTGAAGGCATCTTGAAAGAGGTTGCGAGTGAGAAGTTTCGGGGTTGCGTGAAAATAATTCGAGAAGCTGGTCGTAAGTTTGATGCTTTTGTGTAAGAAGACAACAATCGGGTAGAGCAGATGGAACGTGTAAAAGTTCTGGATGTAGACATTTAGAAATGTTGGAATGCGATGTCAAGGTATATATAGATGGTAACGGAGTCCGAGATGGCCGTGGCTTGGGGTTCCTATGCAGGTGTGACGTGGGGATGAAGACATTCTCGCGGTGTTGACGGCTCAGAAAGTGCGCATATGGATGACGATGGTATTGCACGCGTCATGCCAAGAGACGTGGAGATCCGTCTCCAGGTCTCACATCCACGGTTCGGCGCGTGCAGACCGCGTTTCATTTGTAGACATTGTTTGGAGTGGAGCTTTACATGACACCTCCCTCTGATTCCTGCTGTGCGAAGTGGCGAGTGTAACGAACACAGTGCCGAGATCCTGTCAGATACTCAATGCGCTTGGTATCGCGCAGCGTCAGGGACTGCATCAAAGATAGGCTTGCGACTGCTTCCACCATTTTTGTTCTTTCCAAGAGCATCAGAGGGGATCAAGAGAAGTTGGACGCAGGTCCAAGACTACCCGCGACAACTCTATGGGGTTAAAGAGAGATGGTTGGTAGTTTCAGTCGAGGCTGAAGTCGGCGACCATTGGCCTAAGTTAGCCTCGCGGAACACCCGTAAACGAGAAAGCAGACACCGTCACCGTACCGGCAATCCATCCCACTCCGATACCACAACAGCCACACCCAAACCGGCGCATGTTTGGAGTACATCTATCTCAGCCATACCGCATTAACCTTATTTGGACAATGGGGAAGACCGCTGGCCACGATATGGCTACCTGCAAACTCGACCGTTGCACCAACAACCCTGCAAAATCATGCGATACCTAGGCCCGGCGTGGACCTGAGTTCTGGAGCTCACCGCTGTGCGCTGAGGCTCTTGCGGTGTATCTTTCACGTTCGGATGCTGCCGATTGGTGGGGCTACCATGTTCAAAGCGTAAATACGAAGTTTTCAGGTACCGCGTACCTCAGCCTCATTCAGCTGCTCCACTACAGGCACTGCAGCGGAGGTGGTCCTCGATGATGCAGCCAGCCACCATCGTTGTCGCCGACTACACTGAAATCTGAAGCTTGAAGACGAGCGTAGATAAAAGATGGTGTTTGTGCTCGCTATGGTTTATTCACAGTGTTCATTCAAGCATCTTCTCGTTAACCCATCTCCTATTTCATTGCCGCATCTTTCTCCACTACCTTTTCTTCTGCTTGTTCATTAGTTGAATTTTCTATCCTTCTCAGCATGCGTTCCGCAGCCCATGCTTTTCTCCTGGCCGCGCTCTCTGGCGTTCAAGCTCTCCCATTCAGCGACGTTAAAGCTTACAATGGCCCTGCGCGAATGGTTAATTCATACATGCCTAAACGAGACAACCCGTCATCAGATCAGCCTACATACAAGCCGACTAGTCTCATCATAGGATACACGGCCCCTTCCTACACATCTGTTTCCGCCGACGATTATGAACCACGTTACATCTCGGGTATGCCTCAACCCTCTCCTCAGGGCCCATCGTCGACCTTGACAGGCGTTGTTGCTCCCTCGAATCATCCGGATGGCTCGTCGATGACGGGTCTACTCCCCCCTGAATACTGGACGACTACTGCTGGTGCTTCGGGTGGATGGATCACGGGTGTGCCGGCACCTGACGGGAACAAACCGACGCAACGACCTCCGGGTTATGATACATCAGTTCTGCCGTCTCCAGATGTCTACACTCGAACACAACAACCTACCGGTGTGCCCACGAGGTGGATAACGGGAGTCCCAGCACCCTCTGACGCCAATAACCCAACACAACGACCCCCAGGCTATGATACATCGATCCTGCCAACAGTAAGCTGGATCACCGGTGTGCCAGCACCTTCTCCTATGCCTTCACCAGGTCCTAGCAATGATGATAGCACCGAGGTCCCTTCGTATATCACGGGCGTTCCTGCGCCAAGCCCAGGTCCCAACGACATGACCACTCTCCCTCCCAGTGGGACTTTGACCCCTACTTCGCCAACGCGTACGCCAGAGGTTCTAAACTGCCGTCCTGAATGGCCCACCGCGGGGCATATAGGCACTTTCCGCGCCGCCGTCATCTTCGTTGACTTCCCTGATTTCGAAGCCAACACCACCGTCCAGGAACTTTGGGATCCAATCGCCTCTGCCCCAACGGAGCTGTATAAGACAATGTCTTACGGCAAATTGGACCTCGAGCTCGTTCCGCTCCTCGACAAGTTCTACCGCATGCCTGCCGACTCTTCATCCTACGGTTACGCCCGCGGCCTAACCACGGACTCCCATCTCAAATATATCAACGATGCGCTTGCAGCAGTGGGTCCTGATGCAAGCTTCGCCGATATTGACACCTTGTACATCATTCCACCCAAATTCGCCGATGAAATCTCCTTTTCGACATCTACCGGCAACGATATTACAGCGCTAGACGGCTCCATCATCACCAGCACGATAACATTCGGCCAGGATCTCTTCTTCAGCTGGGGCCCCAAGACAATCAACCACGAAACCGGCCACGCAATGGGCCTGCCGGACCTATACCCGTACGACGGTGGCGCGATCCAGCAGTATGTCGGCGGCTTCGACATGATGGGCGTCATCGACGGTCAATCACCCGACTACATGGCATGGCACAAGTGGCGTCTTGAGTGGCTAGAAGAGAGCCAAATCGTCTGCGTCTTGGAGAATAACGGCACCACCGAACATCGAATCAGCCCCATTGAAGTCGTTGACGAAACACGCGACTCACCGAAAGCTATTGCTATTCCTGTTGGCGGCACAGAATATGTTATGGTTGAGGTGCGATCCGATCTAGGCGCTAACGAAGGAGCTTGTGGAACAGGTGTGCTTTTGTATACGGCTGATTCAGCGCTGGGGAGTGGTGATGCGCCGATCAAGGTTATCGATACGAAGCCGGAATCTGGCGGGTGTGATGCTAGTCATGGAGGTGAGTTGAACGATGCGCCGTTGAAGGTGGGAGAGGAGTGGGATACGGGAAAGGGTGTTGTTGTAAAGGTGAAGTACCAGGAGTGGAATGACTTTATTGTTGAGGTGGAGAGGAAGGCATAAGAAGAGAAGATTTGTATAGTGTCGATGGGACAAAGTATGTATTTACACCAAGAACAAGGCGGTGCGAAGTTGAACAAATTTACCTAGAGGGTTCAACTGCCCTGAAATTAGAGGCTACACGGTTCCACTACGTGCGAGACGACACTCGTTCATGCAAATACAATTGTGGGCACGCCCAAGTTTATGTTTAGCTAATCTTTATCCAGGTAAGTGGGCGTTGTCAGTTGACTGCAGTCCACTTCAACTTCACTTACCATATATACAGTCGAACTTTGGCGCCATATCTGCTTCTCGGCACTGACTTCATAATCAGAGGGCCTCATGTTCAGAGATTCTTTACGCGCTGTGGTCATCTACACACAAATAAGCAGGAACGCAGACGAAGTAGCCTAAACATTTGAGGAGAAAGCACTTGAGGGAAGGCACAAGGGTAAATGTTTTGGAGTAAGGCTTTCAGAGCATTATCTCTACGGAAAATGAAGTGCATATTCCCAGTACCTAAGTCTTCATGCAATAGAAACTCCCACAATGCGCTGTACCACCAGCAATGCAAGCTCCACTTTTCAAACCTCCTTCAAACTCTACTAACACAAGTCAAGAACCCCATCTGGACCCAACCCCTCCAACACCAACTCACTAGACAAAAACCCTGATATACACATTTCCTCCACACTCAGCCCTCCTGGCTAACCATACCTTCCCGCTCCCTACAGACCACGCACCCCTTTCCGACCGCACTTTTGATAACAAGCGCATGCGTAACCTTAGCATCCACACTCCTCCACCGTCCTCCTCCATCCTCAACCGCATCATCAGCAAGCTGCTGCTGCAACGTAGATGCCAAGCTCGCGCTCGCACTCGTTTTGGGCAGTAAGCATGAGAGGTGGAAAACATGTCCGCATGCAAAGCCCACTAATGTGTCGCGAGATAGCGGTATAGGGCCGTCAGTTATTGCCTCTTCCTCTGCGGTGGGGAGGGTAAAAGGGCGACGGCAGCCTGTGCAGTGGCCCGGTGGTGCTTCGCCTTCTGGGGCTTCGGGGGGTGCAGGGTCAACGTTAGGGCCGGGATGAGTGGATGTTGCAACGGTTGTGGTGTCGGATCTCAGGACTTTGGCGGCGGTTGGGGGGTCTACAGCTTTTGGTCTGATGTCGATTTCCTTCCCAGCTTTGCCGTCTTTGCCTCCGTTGGGTCGATTGTTCTCTGAGGCGTCAGACTCATCATGGCAGGGTATGACTTCAAACTTGACAGCCCTCTTCTGCCCGGCACGAAGTGTGTCCATCCCCGATGCGACTTCACCCCTAAGCACCCGGGCCACACCTTCGGAGATTGAATGCTGGATCTCATATTCGCGTACCATGCGGCCAATACCGTCTCTTAAGCCTTCAATTTCCAGACCTTCGGGGATGCGACGGACGAGTTGAATTGGGTCGATGGCGGTACCGACTTCTTCGAGAAGACCGCGAATGAAGTGTGGCTTATCCATTGAATATTCGAGCAGATCGTTCCAGAGATCAGGATCATCTTGCTCCTTGGCGAAGGCAATGGCGAAACTGACATCGGAGAGTCTTTCGATGATGAGGTAGAGTGCGCGTTTGGTTTGCCCGGTTTTGGATAGGATGTGCCTGTAAATCTGTCAGTTGTAGGTCGTGGGAAAGTCTGAAGAAGCACGTACACTAGCTCTGGGATGTACTCCCTCTTCTCACAAATGGTAGTCGCTTTACCCAGATCGTAGCTCTGCGACTCACGCAAGTATTTGATGAGAAGCTCGCGATCGTACTCCGCGAAGAGCTCCACCATGAGATCGGCAAACTCCTCCGCTATGTGCTTCCCATCAACGGCCAAGCGTCCTGCAGTAACGCGTTCCTTTGCAGTCTTGCCTTTCCGCTCTTGACTTTCAGGCTTCCACAAAGTCCTAAGGTAGAAGAAAAGAAAGGGTTGGAAAGACGCGCCCTTCGCTTGGAGCTGTGTGACAACATCGTAGGCGGGGACATTTCCACGGCATGCTTCGTCGACGAGCACAGTAACAGCTTCTGAAGATGACTCTTCGAGCTCAGCCAATGAAGCGCTTTCCATCTGCTCTTTCGAAACGCGCAGTAGAATAAACCCTGGGACGTCCTCCCGCACAGCTTCTACAAGATGGAAGTCTCGGATGAGAACCATCGCAGCGTCAGCGTTTTGAAGACGTATATAGCATCGCAATGCATCTCGTTGGCGACCGTTCGCAAGATAGAGCTTCGCGAGAGCATCCTGCAGTATTCGCCAGTCGCGACCTTCCTCGTCACCTTCTATTGAGTCCTCGGTCACATCGCCGGCCGACAATTTGCTTTTGATGGCTTCGATCACACTGTTGATGTCAAAGAGCGCCGGGTCCCAGTCTTCGAGCAGATGCTTGAATCGTATCCGATCATGAATGATATAATGTCCCAGTACAACCTCGTATACGAGCGAAGGTAATGGCGGTTGCATCTGCTTTTTGGGAATGTGAGGTGCAATCTCGTTGAAATGGCTTGTCTGGGCGAACTTCCACACCCAATGCTCCCATCGCTGCGAGGTACCTAGCACTCGACCAGCAACTTTACCGGCCTGCTTCCAGTCACCGGCGTTGACCAGTTGCTGCACCCAGAGATCTCCAATGCGTCTTTTCTCCTTCTCGGTTGCTGAATTCTGGTTGGTTCGAGCGGCAGATACAGTTGTCTGCGATGCGCTCTCATCAGCAAAGAAATCTTGGAGGCTGCCCTGCTTTTGCGATGGAGTACTTGTTGGGGAAGCCTCTGGGGGAAGAGAGGCCGTGGATGCAATAATCTCAGGGTGGTCGTCGATGAGCTCCCACGCATCTTTGTAGTTTTCATGCTCGACTTCCCAGTTGTAATGATCGGTCAAATCTCTTTTAATGGCCAACACACAGTCGTAGGGACTTTGAATGAAGACCTTCAATCCAGGACCAGCGGCGTTTGGATTTACCTGTAAGTGTCTTTTCCCTGGTAATGACGCATTGCCAACACCTGCAGATGACACAGAAGGCGCATTCTTCAACTCTGCACTGCTTGGCATACTGATGACACTTGCCCCGGAGCTGAAGATTCGGGCTGCACTGAGACCAGCGTCCCATATGCCTCCTCCGATCGCCTCGAGAGCACCTCTTTGCGCTGGTGTCATCGTCTTCGGATGCGGCACGTACAGAGTGCTCAGATGGTAATCAGCGGCTGAGAGGCTCTCGAATCGGCTGACCGTCAAGGAATCAACTTCGACCTCGTCCGAGGTTGCCGCATCGATTAGCTTAAGCTCGGGAGAAAGCCCATTGTTCCGTCGATGCATCCCGCGCCGCGGAGTGGTGTCGGTTTCATTGATCGGATTGTTGTCGTCATCGCGCGTTCGATATGCAAGCACAAGAAGTAAGGAAGGGGTATAAAGCGATATGCCAGAAACAATGCAGTCATCAAATCGAAGGCTGCAGCTGTCAGCAGGCTGTCACGTAATACCGAGCGGAAATACTCACAAATGGATAATCTCAGCGCTGCCCACCGATCGCTCGCCTACGTCTTTGCCAGTGCCACTGCCACCTGGGTCGACATGGACGACCCACGCAGCGTCTCCCCACCCAATCACTAGCTTTTCGAGCTTGCTCTTCTTCTTGGTTCCCTTTCCATGGGTTGCATGACCTCCATGCTTTCCATGTTTATCTTGTCGATGATGCGGTAGAGTATTGTCCGCCTTTTCGGGAGTATGGCTATTGTTGAGACTGATAATGGAGTCATCGTCCGACTCGAGCCGCTTGTCGTCGACCCACTCTACGCGTGCCTTCCACACACCAGCCATGTCTTCCCAAATGCGGCGATTGGGCTTCTCGACGAAGCCTATTCTCTTCCAGGCGGCTTCAGAGTCTGCACCCTCAAGGTGCACGTTCGTCCGCATGATGCGGATCCCGTGTTCGTTGGCCCAAGCGACGTATTTACCGGAAAGGGACCATTTGATCGTGTTGATGATGCCCTCCCCCGAGTGCAGAATGGTGTCTCGACCTGAGTTGCTGCCCAGGCCAATTGCCCCGAGCCATCCATGGGCGGCTTGAGATGCGTGACTTGTGTTCGCGTTCGACCGGACTCCAGCCTGACCGCCGGTTGTGAGTATAAGCTCACCGGCCAGGCCGCCCGACAGATACTGGCGATCCGACTTGTATTCTGGCGAGAGAGCTACAGCCTGGACCGGACGGGCAAAGTTGCGGAGCGTGACGTCCTTAGGATCGACTAGAGAAGATACACAGACATGGCCGTCGATCGACGATGAAGCAATGTATATCTGGTTTGACGGTATTGCAGGCACGGGCAGCTGGCGGGGCGTGCGGGGGGACGAAGCGTGACCGCCAGACGATGCACTCGTTTGCTTGGTAGGTGTATTTGACCCCTCTGCACCTCTGTTGGGCGAATCGGTCTGCAGCGTAGGCAATGGGGGCGGAAAAGGCGATATCGATAGCGACGTCACTGACGCGGACGGGTGTGCATTGTAGGTGCGGAGAGGTTGGAAGGCGGGGACAGTCAAGATATGCTGCTGGAGTCAATATCCACGTCACGGAAGCTTGAAGCTTGGAGATGGACTCACGATGTTGCCATTATGGGTGCCTTCAATCTACCTAGAACTCAGCATGTGCTCTGCGACGGGTGACGGCTCGAGGCCTGGGAGCAAGCGCCGTACCATTTTGTCGCCCGCAACCATAAAGGTGCTCGTCGCGTCGCCATTCCTGTACACGGGGCCTAAGCTCGCCGTCAAGCGCGAGTACTTCAGCTTTGGCTCCTCATCCGGCTCCTCATCCTCATCGTCGTCGTCCTCTTCGTCGGAATCGTGCTCGACGCTGGGGTCGCCATTGCTCGCGGTGCGCTGTAAACGGGCGGCATCGTGGGCATTCGCGCTTGCGGCGGCGTCGTCTTCGTTGGACGCGGCAGCCATGGTGGATGCATGGGCTGCCTCGGGGCGTGGTAGGCGCCTGCAAAGCTCCGTGGTGGTTGACGTGTGAAGCTCGGTGGTGCTGCGCTGCCCGGCAGACGTCCAATGATGTCGCTGCCAAGCCGCCTGTCCTGGGATTCGTGAGCTCGCCGCTTTCTTTTCATGACGACCAAAATCTTGCGACTGCGCGACACACGATGATCACCATCTCTTGCGCACGGAGATGACGGCTTTCCGACCCAATGTATTGAATGGCTTGACCAAAAGCTTTGCGCCCGCGCTCCGCGCAACCACGCAGCGACCCGCACGCCCATTCTGCCCTACCACCGCAATATGGCACAACTCGGTTCGACGATTTGCTTCTACCCAACCTATACATAAAAAGCTCGTCGACTTCACACAAAAGCAAGAGCTAGCTCCAGAAACCGACCCCAAGGACGAGACTACCCAAAATGCTCCCGAAGCCCCCAAAGGCCAACAACAAGGGCCCAGGAAAAATGCGGGCAAGACATCTTCGTTGAGAAGGGTTGCGGTGGAAGCGCAACGATCGCGCGGCTTCGTAAGAGGACGTGGCAATAGGCGTTTCGTAGACCCAGATGTCGAGACCAAGGTACGGGTATCAAACGAGGAGGCTAAATGGAGATTCTGACCAGGTTCAGACGGTCACGGCATACTGTGCGGCCGAAACGTACAACATATCCACCGCCGCTCGCCTAGTCAAGACGCAAGGATACGAACTCGATCCCTTCCAGACCGGGCTGTATCCCCAGGTCATCCATTTGCAAACTCGCGAAAAGCCGTCAGAAGTGAAGGACTTTCAACAGGGGGATATATTCATCTTCCCTTCCGGAACTGTCGTCACATGGAACGTTCGCGAGAGAGAGGTGTTGCACCTAGTCAACCGGATACTACCCGCCGCAGCTGAAGAATCGCACCTAGACATGCTCGAGACAGAAGACCTAGAATACCTAGAAGATCCAACCCGCGAGAACAGTGAGGTAGTTGGTGACACCATCATCCTCGGCACAAAAGCCGAAGCCATAACAAACGAAACTCCCAAAGAACCCAAGGCGGACGAAACCGAGCAACGCCACGAAGTCGACACCATCCTAGCAAAAATCGCCTTCTCCTCCGGTCTAGCCCGCTCCACCAAACTCGCCGTCCTCGAGTCCCTCCTAAGCGCCTACCAACACTCCACCCGCTCCATCCCCACCATGCTCGCCAAAGGCGAAAACATGACTATCGGCAAGAAGAAACTCCCCTTCACACGCTCCTTCATCCTCCGGAAAACAGGCGAATTGCTCAACATCCGCGCCCAGCTCAATCTCTACTCGGAGCTCACTGACTCCCTCCCAGACATATTCTGGGACAGTCGTCATGAGCTAGGACTTGAGGGTTACTATGAGCAGATGGGGCGCGCACTCGATGTGGGCGTTCGCATCAAAGTGTTGAATGAGAAGATTGGGTTTGCGCAGGAGATTGCGAGTGTGCTAAGGGAATCACTTAGTGAGAAGCATGGGTTGAGGTTGGAATGGGCTATCATTGCGCTCATTGCTGTTGAGGTCGTGTTGGAGTTTTATCGACATTGGGGTGATTCGGAGGAGAGGAAGGACCCGAAGAGCACGGAGGCATTGCTGAGGAAGTACTTGCTTGATGCTGTTGGTGAGAAGAAGTAAGATCCTATAGATATTAGATACCCCACTCAATGCAGCTTTTTCGTCTACATATATGTTCGTGTACATTTGGTCTGTGTTGAACGTTACATTTTGGTTTGCCTCGAATTATGATCAATATAGCGACTTCGGATTGAGCATCTTGACAACTAGACTAGACTGTTCGAACGCATCTATGATTTGTTGTCTTCCTTGGCCCTTGGGCATGGATCGAACCTGGGAGATAGTGCGAAGTGATTTCGATGCCTGTCATCTCAGCCAAGTACTGCCCATCACTCTCACGACAAGAATTCCTGCCATGGCGCTCTATGCCAAGTGCTATCATACAAAACAACCCCACGCCTCTCTCCTCTCTCCATCTAAGCCGTGATCCATCCCTACTCCGCCTCAGGGAAGAAACCCAAAGCCACAACCACACTACCCACAAACCACGCCGGAAGCCAAACCAACCAGATCACAACCTGCGTCCACAGCCCCCAAACATGCCACCCAACCGCCGCCTGATGCAGCAATTCCTCCAGCCCAACGCCCGCATACGAACTCGCCATGTGCACCACCATTACCGGATTCAACGCAACCAGCAACGAATACATGCCTATAGTAGCGGCGAAATTCCTTGACAGCCTCACAAAACTGAGCGGCGCGCAGAGAACGCCCACAATGAATGCCAAGCTGAAGTTCAGTGTTGCTAGTGCGGATAGGAACATGCCGAGGAAGAGAAGTGAGAAGCAGCGCATGAGGGCTACGTGCTGATGAGAGGGGAAGCCGGAGATGTAGAACGTGAGGCAGAAGGCTGTCAAGAGTGGGAGGAGAGTGAAGATGTTGGCGCTTAGGAGGAAGGTTGGGCGGAGTTCTTCGCGGGACATAATGTTGAAGGCGTAGAGGGGGATGAGTCCGAGGAAGTGGGATGCCAGGACGAAGGTTAAGGGGAGGAAGAGAGAACGCTCAACCGTCGTGAGAGAGGCGGTAGGAACGAGAGTTTTGCCGTCGTTGGTGTTTATGATGGTCATTTCCGGTTCTTTGGGGTCGGAGGGGTCGGTTGCTTTTCCGGAGGCAGTGGACGGTTTGGGGGCCTTCTTCTCTGGAACGGAAGGTTTGGCGGCCTCTTTCTCGGAGGGGACAGGTTTGCCGTCCTTTGCACTCTTTTTGTCCTTCTTGTCCTTTTCGTCCTTTTCGTCCTTTTCATCAATCGGTACCTGTACATAGTTTGACTTGATAAACTTCAACTTCGTAGCGGGACCCTCAGTCGGCTTCGTAGAGGCCGGATTGGGAGGCGGCGCAGGACGACCACTCTGCACCCATAGCGCAATAGCCATGATGGTAAAGTTCGCCGCGATCAACATCGCAGCCGGAAGATATGTCCCAATGCTGACAAACTTGTTCGCATGCAACAACAGGTAAAAGAAGAAACTTTGATGCAGATGCTCGAGCAAATTGTTCAAGCTCCTGAACAAACTCTCTACGGTCCGGCCTAAGCTCATCTCGTCGTGCCATCCGTCGCCGACCGTTACTAAAGTGATGGCGTCGACGTGGTACGGGATGAAAGAACTGTGCGGGCCGGTAGCGTGGCCAAGACCCTGGGCGAGCATGCCACGTAGCATGGTTTGAAGGCGCTCTTCGTATGTGTTGGTGTGCTTCCACATGCGTTGGAGGGTGCAGGATATGCCCATTTGGCCTGAGGCGATTTGGACGGCAGTGTTGAAGAGATCCAAGTTCGGGAGCTGTCCGTTCACGCCGTCGTAAACGATGTGCAGTTTCTCGAAGCGGTGGCCCCAGGGGCCGGCCGGATAGTCGACAGCCACGGCGCCCTGGAGTGCACCGCTCTTGATCGAAAGGCTTTCGATCGTACGCGGGTCGTGCGCATCGTGGTAGGCGTCAACCCAGGCCTGCGATCCGCTCGTGCTGTCTCCGGGGATCAAGAAGATGATATCCTTGCTCCATAGACTCCACCTCTTGAAGTAGCGGGCGAGGGCAAGGACGAGCGCAACGCCGGAGTAGTTGACCTCGTCGTTCATGTTCTTCCATGCTGCGATTAGAACAATGGCTTCCGTAGCATCGGCACGTGGGCCTTGAAGCACAGCGTAAACATTCTCGTTGGTGATGTTGGCATCGGCGATATGGTATGTGTACTTTTGCTTTGCGACTTTAAGGTCGGAGTCGCGGAAGAGATCGGCGAGCTTATCGTTTCGACTGCGAACTGTTAGCTCTTCGTCCTATATCGTTGGGTTTATCGTATATGCGTACTCCTCTATCGACAGATCCGGCAAAGCAGCCACCTCCTGTCGATATGCCCTAAAGACTTCATGCTCGCTGCCCGAGAAGTACGTATGCACCTGTCCTGGCAGAAGCGCATTCTCCGAAACATACGTATTGCGCGAGTATTCGTTCAAGGGGAGTACGAGCAGCCACGCGACGCCGACGACGATAAGCAGCGCGCATAGGTACGGGGGGATCTTGAGAATACGTGCATCTCTGCGGAGCGCCAAAAGCGAAGCTGCGCAACTGTTAGCCTTCTTCAAAGAACAGACACGTTTGAACTCACAAATCAGCGCCATCTTCGCGCGTTTCGTCGAGGTGTTGACAAAGCAGAGCTCCTGCTCCGATCCGTCAGCGCGGCGGATTGTCACTAGCTTCGTTGCAACCAAGACAATTCTCAACCTCGCGTTCGGACGGCGCGTCTACCCTTCGAGGCCACCTTGTTCACTCGTCCTCCTCCTCTTTCTTTCCCACTTCCACGCCGCAGAATGCCCTCCTTTCCGCAGCTCAGTCCCACGCGGTTACGCTCGTACATCTTTCGGTTGCCGCTGACGACGCGGTTGCTCATTGCGGCGATTCTGGGACTATGGGCGGCTGCGATTCCGTTGCCGTGGGTGAGGGAGGTGGCGGCGTTGACGCCGGATAAGTTTGATTTTACGCAAAGTACGTGCATCCTCTTTTGTTTTGCCCATGGGGGTCTCGGGAGAGAAAGAGGTGGACGTTGCGGAGGGCTGCGGAGCTGTGCATGCGCCTGGAGCGCAAAGCAGACTGCGCGAATCTGGAGACGTGAAAGAGATGGATTCTCTCTCTTTCGATCATCTCTCTGCGGCATCTGAAGCTAACCATACCATTCGCGCAGTGCACCGCCTCAACCTCTTCCCATTAACCCACCTCAACTTCCTCCACATGTTCTTCAACATGCTCGCCATCGCACCGCTTCTCGAGCGCTTCGAAGCCGAATTCGGGACAATTGTCACCCTGTCCCTCTTCACAGGACGTAAGAAACACATTGCAGACGCGGTTGGAGCTCCAGGTTGACGAGATGCTAGCGTTCGGTCTGCTACCAGGTGGCTTGTATTTGCTGCTGGAGAAGTTCGTACTGAGAATGAATACTACTGTGATGGGTGCGAGGTATGTGGCCACAACTGACCTTACTTGGAATCATGCTAATGGGAGGTAGCGTGTGGGTCTTCCTCCTCCTCGCCTCAGAATCCATAAAGACGCAAAAGACGAACCCAAACTTCAAGTACATCACCGCCCCATACCTAACCAACAAACCGCCATACTGATCTTTCCACAGCATCGGCCCCTACAAAATTCCCACCTGGACCACCCCCCTCATCCTCATCCTCCTTACTTCCATCCTCATCCCGCACGTCTCGCTCATCGGCCACCTCTGCGGCGCCGCAATCGGCTACCTATGGGGTCTCGGGTACATCAAGTTCCTCGTGCCGCACGAGAAGATCTTGCGGTGGATAGAGAACAAGCTCAACTTGCTTGGAAGACTGCCGCATTATGTGAGTGTGGATCAGAAGACGTATGGAAGATATGGCGTACTGCCGAGTTCGGTGCCGTTGGGAGGGCTAGCGGGTGGTGCGCCGCGGAGTCCAGACGTGGGGCAGAGACTTGGGCCGTGAGGTGAGGGATAAGCTTGGGGTTTGGCGTTGTGCTCGAATTCTGGTAACTGGTTTGGCGGAGCGTTTGGGATGGTCATGTTGGTGTACAGCATGAAGCCAAAGTTATGTTGAAGCTTGGTCGTACAGCATGTTTAGACTGGCGTTCAGGCACTGCATCAGCGCCACCTTCTCAACTTACATACACGAGTGGCGTCGATAACGCACATAATCAATAGGTGCAGCTCCAGGTGGCTACCTGGACCATAACCTTGGCTTTCGAAAGCATAACATTCCACACTGAACAGACGCGACTGGACAGATTAAAAAAGTAGCACGTTATGCCAAGTCGAGCAATAGTATTGTGCTCTCAGTATGCTCATACAAATCGTCTAATAGGGGTATCTTTAGATCACGACCAGTACAAATACACTTCATGGATATAATGTAAATCCGGATTGATTCGCCATCCGTCGCCCACCGCCCAAGTCATCAGAGAGATGTGCGGTCTAGCTCGCCTCTCCAAAGTCCGAATGTCCCGACTGCTCCGCATGCTGTACCGCGCCCGTCTCACCTGTACCTTTCCAGTCGCACAAGTTGCACTTGATGCTGAACTTCTTCGTGTCGGTGTAGTAGTGCTTCTTCCTCAGCTCTGCGCATAGTTGCCTCGCTGCCTCCAGCAATGTATCGTCGGACGAGTCAAACAATTTAACATCGTTCTCGGTATCGTAAGTCGGCGAGCCGGTCGGGACAAAGGCGACGGTGTCGTAGTGTATCCCCGAGTAAACCAGAATGCACCGCCTTGGCCGGCCTTCGTTAAACCTGTCCACGCGCAGATCTTGCACGTTGATACTGCAGATCTCGATATCAAACTCCTGTGAAAGGATACTGAGCTCGATGCCGCCGCCCCACGAGTCTGAGTATGATATCCACTGACAGTACTCGTCTGGCTTCCTCTGCAATATGGCCTCATTGAACCGATCTGGATCCGCTTGTATAGCCTGAGCAACCAGTGATCGCAGCTCGGTCATCGAGTCGAGAGTCGAGGATAGTACAGCGCTGCCGAGCGCTCGAAACATGCACGAGTTGTCATCGGGCATCACTCGGAGGACCATGGTACCGCCACGTGCTGGAACCGGGACCTCTGGTGTCTCCTTCTCCAACGCTGTGTTCTGTTTCCTCTGAAGCGAAAGTGGTGCTGACTTGGACGGCTCAGCTGTTTCCTCCTGAACGGTTTCGGATGGGTCTCCGGTGGCCTGGGCGATCACGATGATCTGCGCGCCATTCAGCTTAAGATCGGTATCGGTGAGCAGCGTTGGTAGCCCATAAAGGGCAGGGTCGAGTGGCTGAGGCGGGAACCCCCACTTCAGCTCGAATAATGGGAGGTTTGTGACGTTGGAAATTGTGGAGAGCAGGTCGGAGACGGCAGCGGTGTCGTCTAGCGTTAGGGTGTGCATGCCGTTTGGCGCTCGGAGCCGTATTCGGATAGGCATCTTGTATGGAAAATGTGATGGCTTGGACGATATGGAGTGGTTGAGTGTCAATATGAAGGAGCTTTTGTGGTTCCTAGACAGCTGGTGGGGTGATGGCACGTGGCAGCTGTGTTTGTATGGAGGCGTATTAAGATTGTAGACCAGCTTTCGGAACGGTGGGGTAAAGCTCGGAGATGGTTTTATGGTCGATATATACGCAGTGCGACGAGGAAAACGTGGAACAAGGTCACAGTGTATAGAGGAAGTGATTGACGAAGCAGGCAGCGACAGGGACGAGTGATGTTTGCGGTGCAGGGTGGAGGAGTGGCAGACGGCAGGTGGAAGCTCCGGAATCAGCTACCGATGGCCGGAATGGCCCGCAGATCCCGATTCGCCGCCTGCCAAGGAAGGGTCGGTGCACGGGCCCAGGCACCGCCAGTCGCGACTGCCTCCTCGGACGCGACTTGCGCTCACAGCAGACGAGAAGCTAGCGCATCGCATACACGCCGCCAGCCCAAACACGCCAGCAACCAGAGCCATCATGGCGTCCGGACGCGCCCCCAGCCAGACGCCGGTGCCGACCACCGAGACCGGCGACCTGCCTGTGCACGATGGCGCAAAGTCAACCCTCACCGAGGAGGAATGGAAGGCCATGTCCAATGCGCTGACGAATGTGTACGCATACAGGACTGAAGAGTGAGTGATTCGCGTCATTGCGCAGGTTGCAGTGCGCGCAGTTGCTAACGCTCGAGTACAGTGGCTACGACCCCACGAAACTCTTCCAGCGCAAGGTGAACAAGCGATCGCTGCCCGACTACTATGAAATCATCAAAGAGCCCATGGCCCTCAGCGAAATCAAGCGAAAAGTTGCAGCCCAAGAATACAGGTCCATCGCCGACTATGTGCGCGACTTCGCCCTCATCCCCCACAACGCCCAGGTCTACAACAGGGCCGACTCGCAAGCATACGTCGATGCGCTTGAGGTCAAAAGGGCCATAGAGCAGGAGCTCAAGAAGCTGGTTGACCAGAACATCATGACTGAGGAGGTTGCGACTCTACCATACCTTGGCGAGATCCCGGAACCAGATCCTCTCCTTGCTGAAGAGGAGGAAGAGGAAGAAGAGGACGACGAGGAGGAAGAGGATGAGGAGCTGGAGATAGAGGAGGACGACGAGGAGGACGAGGCCAAACGAAAGAGGAGGCGGGGGGCTCGCTCGACCGCCGCAATTGCTAAGCGCGAGGCCGGCACTCGAAAGGCCCCCCAGGAAGAAGACCCGGAGTCCAGGAAGAAGCGAGGACGGCCGCCGCGGGTTGACACCCCAATGGAAGCCAGAATCAAGGCCATCATGAAGGCCATCCGCAAGCCAAGGAACCAGGCGAACAAGCTCATGGTCAGCGCCTTCGAAAAGGTTCCAGACAAAACCGCCATGCCCGAATACCATGCCGAGATCAAGAGCCCAATGGCCATGGATATCCTCAAGCGGAAGCTCAAGCGGAAGAAGTACAACTCGGTCGATCACTTCATGCAAGATGTGGAGCTTATGTTCGAGAATGCTAAACAGTACAACGAGGAAGATAGCCAGATCTACCAGGACGCCGAACATCTACAGCAGGAAGCGCGCGCAACCGCAAAGGCAGAAAAGGATAAGCCTGACTCTGAATTCGTCATGGAGGAGGGTCGCATTCCCATGCCTAACGGCATCCTTCACAATGGCGAGCTGTGGAAGGTTGGAGACTGGGTCCATATCCAGAACGCAAACGACCTTACCAAGCCAATTGTGGCCCAAATTTACCGAACCTGGCAAGACTCAGAAGGCGCCAGATGGGTGAACGCATGCTGGTACTACAGGCCAGAGCAGACTGTGCATCGCTTCGATCGGCATTTTCTGGAGAATGAGGTAGTAAAGACCGGTCAATACCGCGACCATCCCATCGACGAGGTTGTTGATCGCTGTTTTGTCATGTTCGTGACACGATACAACAAGGGTCGTCCTCGCGACTTCCCAGCGGACAAGGAGATCTACGTGTGCGAAGCGCGGTATAACGAAGAAAACCACAAGCTGAACAAGATAAAAACTTGGGCCAGCTGCCTGCCCGACGAGGTCCGAGATAAAGACTACGTCATGGATCTGTTTGATGCGCCGCGCAAATTGAAGAAGGTCCCTAGTCCGATCGCTTATCTTCTGAAAGACGAGCAAGCAGAGGATGATGATCTGCCAAAGCCGGAATGGGGCGCTGAGAACGCGCCTCCCAAGATTGGCGCCGTTCATCGTCGCCCGCGTGACCCCAAGGTACGTGTCTTCGATTTCCACTGTCTCGACGCGAATGTTTGCTAATACTACCCATTAGGACTCACCTCCGCCTGAACCAACACCATCTCCTCCGCCACCGCCGCCTCCAGCACCAGCAATGCCTACTCCATCCATCCCAACACCGCAACCGAATGGATATGGCTCACAACAGAGCTATCCGCTCGCCCAGGCACCAATCGCATCACCTATGCCTGCACCGACGCCTCAACCTCACCATGCGCAGACCGCCTACACTCCAAGTCACCCAACGCAGTATCACTCTCACTCACAGTCGCCCGCTCCTCACATGGCCCATCATTCTGTCCCTCCTACTCAAGGCTTCCAGCCAATTACCCCACATCTGCCTTTTTCCACTCCCCACGCTGCGGCACCCATACCTCAGTATGCGACACCACGCCAAGCGCCATCATACCAACAGCCTCTTGTTCACCAAGCACCAGTCGGGTACAAAGCCCCGCAGCCCGTGGAAGTGTACGTTTTGCCCGACCACGCTAATGCTTCCATCCCTGCGGATGTTCGCGAGCAGTTTCAGCGTGATGAGCAAGGGCGAGTGCTCTTCTTCACCGCGCCGCCAGTGAATAGCTCTAGCATCGTTCAGAAAGAGGGTCAGCCTCTTGGTCACTCTGCAAGATATCTTGCACTCAAGGCTAAGCGTGACGCGGAACGGGATGCAAAGCGCAAAGCAGACGAAGTGAATGCTGCGGAACGGAGCGAACCCGCAAAGAAGGCACGCATCGAAGGCGAAAACAAGCTCAAAAAGGACATCGCTCAGCTTCGCGTCAAGGCCATGCGTGCGCTCGAGGATCAACTGAGCTTGGCGACGATGAAAGACTTGCAGATGTTGATCGGCAACACGGATAATGCGAAGGTACTTGGGAAGAGCTTGGATCAGCTAGTTGAGGTGCAACAAGCGACCATTTTGAAGAACCAAGAGCGTGAAGCGAGACAGCAGCAGCAAAAGGGTAGTACTCAGATACCTATCGCGGGAATGACTGCGAGGTTGGAGGAGACCATTTGAGCTTTGCGTGTACGTTATGTTGTAGGTTATGTTTCTTCAGACGTTAGCTCCGAGTGGCGTCACAGGTTATGATGGATATGTGGATATATTTTCAAGAGAGATGGGATGCACATAGCGAAGGTCGCTGTCATTAAGCAGTTAGCCGTGAAAATTCATGTATTGACAGACATGGGTTTTGCCATTTGGCACGTACGGAGTATCTTTTCTTCTAAAAACCTGTTTGCTCTCCTACCTCATGTTTTGGACTCTCTAATTCTAGTAGAGTTTTCAGAAATGGTATTTACGATCTGCAGACAGCCAGTTTCGGGTCCGAAAGGCGTCGCATCTACCTGTACGACGTGAACGGCATCAAGATCTCCCCGTCCCCGCGTTTTGGCGCTAAACCCGGAGTCGTAGTTCTCTGGCCCCCAATTGGCAACCGAATGCGAGTCTCGGCTTGATTAACAGGCCGATCGTACTAGCGCCCGCCATTTCCGTCCACAGCCTCGCTTGTCCACAGATACGATCGCGCGACTTGTTCGAACGCTCCACCAATTCGAGATCATGTCGCACAGGGGATAACTCGACGACAACGTCGTGTACGTCATGGACGAGGGATGGATGGAATGAGGTATATATAAGCATGGCTCTGAGTTCGCAGCACACATACACCATCCATCACTTGTCAAATCCACCACCATAAGAAACTCAGCATCATCACCACAACGCCCACACCACCATGCCAAACCTCCAAACCATCCGCGAAGGCATCAAAGAGCTGCCCAAAGGCCCTCCACTCGTCGTCGCGCTCACGGGCGCTACTACGGGAATCGGATCCTATGTCGCCAGGGCGCTTGCACGGGCTTTTGCGGCGAATGGTGATAAGCTGCGCGTTTACATTGTTGGTCGCAATGCTGAGCGTGCGGGGGAATTGCTGAGGTACGGAAGGGAAACTAGTGCCGGGTCGGAGTGGCGTTTTGTAACGGTCTCGGATTTGGCGCTGATGAGTGAGGTCGATCGAGTGTCAAAGGAAATTATTAGGCTGGAGGAAGAAGCGCCATTTGCTGGGGGACCGGCGAGGTTGGATGTGTTATACATGGGTCAGGCGCTTTCGCCGTTGCAACCATCGAATCGTAAGGTTTCCGAAGTTACTATGCTCGCCGGATACTAACCAACGCATCATAGCCACCGAAGAAGGTCTCGACGCCCAAATGTCCCTCCTTTACTACTCCCGCATGCGCTTCATCCAAAACCTCACGCCCCTCCTGACTGCGGCACCCACACCTGCCCACGTGATCTCCATCTTCGCGGGTAGCGTGGAAGGCAACCACTCGCCCGACGCACTCCCCATCGGCGTGCCACCACCAGGAACCTACGGCGTGACAGCTGTGCGCGACTACACAGTTTTCATGAAGACGTTTTTCTTCGAAGAACTGGCCGAGAAGCATGCCGGCAAGATTAGCTTTACGCACATTTACCCCAGCCTCGTCGACGGTCCCACATTCTACAGTAACGTCAATCCGCTATGGTTCCGTATCGTGTGGCGCATGATAAAGCCGTTCGTGTCGTGGTATGTTACGCCAGCGGATGTGTGCGGGGATGTGATGGTGTTCCTTGCGACGAGGAGGTATGCGGCGAAGGGTGTGGGTAGTGGAGAAGGAGAGGTTGTTGGGGGTGTCGCGAGGAGTTCGCAGGCAGAGGTTGGAGGTGGAGCATATGCTGTTGGGTATAGGGGGGACGAAAACAAGGGGGTTAGTTATGCGAAGATTAGGAAGGCTGATACTGGGCAGAGAGTTTGGGAGCATACGGTGGGGACGATTGAGGAGTGTTTGAAAAAGGGGGGTGTGGCGTAGTTACCTGTATACACAAGAGTAGGTTTTGGAGTTATCCCAAGTAATGTCGGACGTAGTTCGGAACGACGTGGGGTACTCGACTGCAACTTTCCGAGCAATGGGACAGCCATAGCCTCCGAACGTCACTCAATGCACCAGTGAATAATAGTTCCTCTTGAAGAAGCATTACGAAGGCCTTCTCGCCTAAATTCTCCATCAGCCCGCGTGCATGGTTGTGACCATGCCCAAACAGGAGTGACGCGCCCGCCGAGAAATTTCCGCGTGGCAGTTCCGAATCTCCAAGGCGACCCAAGTGAACGACACCACCGCCATCGCCACGCTACAGCCACAGAGTTTTAGCTCGCACCCGCTGGTGAGGATGCGTCTGGTGGCTGACCCGCGACCTCAACATGGCGTTTGAGGTATCGTACAACCTCGAGAATGAGCAGCAGTTCTGGGATGGTGAGTGCACAGCACGCCCACCACAGCCCCGCGCCGTGGACGGAATGCAGCTAACGCGCGTGCAGAGCTCGACGACATTGTCACGACGCGCTGCCAGGAGCACGAGATCATAGACAACGCCCTGCGCTCATATCTCAACGTCACCACCAACTACAAATGTACAGCGCCCCCCACCCGTGCCTGCGCGCGCGCTCAGTGTTGACCGCGGATAGCCGAGTATCTCGAGACGGACTACAGCGTCGCGAAATGCACCTACCGTCTCATCCAGGGCGAGCTGTTCTGCGCCCACAAGGACTACGTGCGGCGGCAGTTGATATACTGCCTGCTTCAGGTGCGTCGCGCTCTATCAGATCGACGTGGACAACCCGCTGACCCGCGGACAGGAGGATGACAACCCCACGCTGCACATGGTCGCCGCATTCCTCCTCTTCGACGGCCGCGCAAACGAAAACGACCCTACGTTCGAGAATATGATGGAGGAGGGTGCCTTTCCACGCCTTGTGTCGCTGATACAGGCACCAAGCGTGCGCGAGGATGCGCGGCTGCACCAGTTGTTGATGGAGCTCATGTACGAATCCGCGCGGATACAACGCCTCAAGTGGGAGGATTTCAGTAAGTTCCAACCTACACCATGTCAATCGGACTCGTAGGAGATAACAAGCAAGTGGGAAAAACCTACTGACGTCTTTGCTTCAAGTGGCCGTTGACGACACTTTTATACTGTTCCTTTTGGAGATCATAGAAGGCGCCTCCGATGACGCCCAAGACCCGTATCATTACCCCATAATTCGCGTTCTGGTATGGTTGGCCTATTGTTTTCATCGTTGCTTTTGCTGATCCGTCGCAGCTGGTCCTGAACGAGCAATATCTTGTCGAGTCCACCGCTCAACAGAGCGACGGCCGTTCGCCCATCACGAACCGGTTGTTAAAAGCACTTTCCACTCACGGAATGACTTACAAAACCTTCGGCTGCAATTTGATCCTTCTTCTGAACCGGGAGTCAGAGACCATTCTCCAGCTACTGATCCTTAAAGCACTGTACCTCATCTTTGGCAACCCCCAAACCGCTGATTACTTTTACACGAACGACCTCCACGTCCTCGTCGATGTCATCCTCCGGAACTTGATTGATCTGCCCTCTGACTCGCCAGCCACAAACGCTTTGCGACACACCTACCTCCGAGTCCTTCATCCTATCTTGACCAATAGCCAGATCAGTAAACCGCCATATTACAAAAAGGATGACATCCTTCGGCTTCTACATCTTTTAGTCACAAGTGGCAACCACTTCGCACCCGTTGACGAGACTACGAAACGGCTTGTTACACGTTGCACTGCTGTGCACTGGTTACAGCCGTTGGTAACCGTTTCTACCGATTTCTCGGAAACGAACGGGAACGGGAGTGCTACACAGTCGCCCATCGACAATGTCGTAGGAAACGGGCAGCGAGAGGTTGCGCGACGAAAACTTGGCATGAGTATGGATGGCGGTGGTGAGAGTGCAACGAGTGTGCTCGAGGTCGCGTCGCACACCGAGAAGCCTGGAGTGCAGACACCAAGCCGAGGAAAGGACACTCTTCAATGATTGTCGGGAAGCGTTACTCCTTCGGTTCTATCGCTGCGTGGCCCTCCACCAGTTACACGACTTTTCCCAAACCGTCATATATCGCATCAGCATGGTCGGCGTTTGAAGGCGAAATTGAGCGTTGTGTAATTACTTTCTGTCTCTTTTCCGCACGACACCCCTTTTCTATTCCGATTCCTTCCCGTAGGTGCGATTTCAGATGCATACAATATTGTCAATCAATCGTACCACTGCATCCATGTCTTGGAACTTGCGCAGTACCTTCCCCTTGGCGCGTACCGATCGGCCGGGAAGGTTTTATCTCGATGGAAACCCATGCATGTGTTGCTCCTCCACATTCGATAGGCCACACCTTGATCAGCTGAAAATCGAAATTGCATTCCCAGTCGCCTGGCCTCAAGGAAAAATTCGCCAAGTACGCCCAGAGCCTTGGAACAGATACGTGCACATCTCGCAGCTCCGCAGCATTCCACAGGTTTTTTCCGTATCATAGACGTCGCATCGTTAGAGTACGTCGTATCGCAACGACCTTGGGACTGCAACGCCACGACCGTTTGTGGACCCCCACGCTAGATTGGTGGCGTTGCTCGTCTTGGCTTGGCTCCCGCTGCACATAGTCAGCCGCTGACGATCCAAGCCTTACTCAAGAGGCTAGTGTATGATCCTGGACTTGTCCCGGCTGGGGTGGACATTGGGCTGATGGTGAGAATGGTTTGTGTGTCGGGGTTCGGTCGTGCTTTTGGCTGATGTGTTTAGACATTGGACAGAGTGTGAGGCTGGGCTGCGGCCAGGATCGGGAGCCGTGGAGGTCCAGGACGCTTTCGGTACTGCAAATTACCTATCGACTTTCACGTTCGCTTGACCTCGTTATAACCCGAGGGATCTGATCCGTACAGCCAGACCGATCATCTACTCAACCACCGCTATTCGCGGAATGCAACTCCATGTCAGCACTCGTGTCACTAGACGTCAAATAATGCCATGAGCCATCCCTGCTCACAATACGAAGCCATCTAGCCTTCACAGCTTACTCCGCTCATCAATTTAGATCCTCACTACCGGCTATCTAACCCAACTTCCTGAATCCGTAGATACGAGCGGAACTCAAGCCTTGAATCCGCCAAGCCGTAATATTTGGGCGGACTATACCACAGCAAAAGCATGGGAATCTTTGTCTTGCTTCTTCTCCGTGGCATTTCTTAGCATCCTTTTATCCGCAATGATTAGGCTCCTCCCGCGCGGAATACCCCGGATGTCTTGGACTTTTGATTTACCGGCAGCTCTTGGTTTTCTCATCACTGAATTTGGATGTTGTTCCCCAAGGTACCTACACCCCTAAGCTTGTGTATGTGGAGGACGCTTGTGCATGCGGGCTGCTATACTGTAGAACCACACTCAATGTGAAGTACGGCGCGTATGGTACCAGCAGTTTAGTATCCAGCACTGACATCATACCCCCCTACCGCACCGCTCGAGCCCAACGTCAAATCACTACCGCAACTGCCGGTCCTAGCAAGCTGACCACTTCTCAAGCGTCCGTCATCACAAGTTCCACAAGCCTACTCCAGCCTCGAAACTCCCGACTCCACATCAAGTTTCAAAGCGTGCGAATAGCCCAACAGCAAGAAGCTTCCCAGGCCAAGGTCAAGAACCGCTTATCCAGCAAAAGCCCTCCCACAGCCCACACAAACGGAAACATCAGTCCACTTTCCCAAGCGCCGCACCTCAACACGAGCGAAGGAGCATCAAGGCGATCTATGGCCTCGGGGCGCAGAACGCCAAATTGGATCCCGGTAGTGGATCCTCCGTCTTGTCCAATATTTCGGTAAAATCAGTCCACTTTGCGTGTGGACCGGGTGGCAGGGCTACGATACGAGTTTCAGGGGTAGACGAGCGTGTGCAAAGGGTCGTATTGATGGGCAACTGCCGGGCCAGGGGCGACTAGACGACTCTATCTCACGAGACTTGATGCCTTTCTTTAGAGCCTCCAGCTCAGATTGGGCAGCTGCAGGCTGCACCCTGGACCCCACAAGTCCACCTCAGCCACCGTCATCCGCCCTCCACTCAACGTGGTACAATGCATGACGCATATTGCACTCTCGTCCGCGGAATCCTCGCTTTCCCCTGCCCGGCCGCCCCCTCCCGCAATCCCGTCAAACAGTGCCGAAGCTCTGGTCGCTGAAACATGTCTTCGAGGCACAGCACGCAAGCTCTGCCATCTCAACTACCGATCGTCCTCCACACAGACAAAAAGAGTCGGAGATAGACAAGCAAACACACGCGCATGTATGCATGCACTCAGCCGCATCACCAGCCAAGTACCCAAGCCTTGGGGATCCAAATACCCAAGGATCAAAATGCTCATTGTTGCTTCTTGCCCAACCCCGAACCCCATATGCCGCGCTTAGTATACCCTTCTCTGACAGTAGTCTAGATTGCAATAGCAAAATTGAGGCTCTGAGCGGCGTTTACTCGTTGACAAAGACATCCCTGTTGCAGGCTCAATACAGGCTCGGCTAGGCGAGCATTATTTTCCGATTGTGGACTTCAAGCTATATGTGCTGTGCTATAGCGCAGCCTATCTTACACCGATTAGTGGATGTGGTACAGATAATCTACGAATTGGACACGGTGGTCAGACTGAACTGACTGGAGTGTGTGGCAGTGTCACATAGCAGAGGTAATGGGATTTTCATGTAGTAGATTTGTATTTCTCGTTCTTAGATGGATGCTCTACTCAGCTATGGAGGAGCGCCTTGCGTCGACATGTGGCTCCCCTGTCCCTGTGGGCACGGCAAGAAAATGAAGAGATAAACCAAGGAAAAAAGACACGACCGCCATGGCCCCTCCCTCAAACAAGCAAAAAGGGATATCTAGGAATAACAAAGTAATGAAAGGAAAATATGCTAGAAATTTTGCAAACATTATGAACCAACCAACGCCACGATCATTAAACATCGATCGCCAGACCTCGTTATCGAGGCAGTGTGTTGACCTTCTCGTCGGACACGGTTCTCGAAGCAGTGTGGCTGGGCACACGCGTGGGCGCCTGCGACATTGAAGTTTCGACATCTGTATCGCTCAAAATGCCCACGTCGGTACCTGTGCTCTTCTGCCGGGAACGTTTCTCCGCTCGCGCGCTCGTATATTTTGTCTTGACGGACTCTCCGTTGTAGAAGGGTAGATACCATCGGGCAACAATCATGCACATTGCTGACAACAGCAAGCTGATGCCAGACCACATCTGTACAGTGATGTAGCGTTCGTACTCCGTAACGAGATGGCCAGCAACGACGGGACCAACGAGCGAGGGTATAGCAGCGACACTGTACATCATTCCAGTCCATTGTCCGAGCTTCGAGTGACCGACGTGCTTCGTTTCGGGCGTGTTGTATGTGCAGTTGAGGATGTTTCCGACGGAGGCCGGGGGCAAGCCAATGACGGCGCCGGAAAAGATGCCGAAAAAGACGCAGAAGGCGATGGCAGAGGTGGTGCTGTTGGTGAAGACCCAAAGTAGAAGGATGAGGAACGCGGAGACGATCTGCGATACGATGTGCATGTTGAGTGCGCCGGTCTTGTCGCCAAAGGCAGACATGGTCAGGCGGCCGATGGTGGAGGCGCCATTCATGATGGTGAGGAGCCAGAACGTCTGGAGTGGTTGGTTGGTCGGGACTTCATTTTCAACTGGCATTGGTGACGCAGCTCGTGTGCCGAAGCCGGAGACCGCTGCCCACTAGATAAGAGTCAGTGTATGCCATTTCAATAGCATCGTGTAGTACACACCTCTTCAAGATTGAAAAAGACCGGATAGAAGCCCAAGAACAAGAATGCCACTGCGGCAGTGAACCAGTTGAAGGCCGGGTTTCGGAAGGCGTCCATGTCCACCCAAGTCTTCATAGAACGATAGCTCTGTGGCCTCGGATGGGTGTGGGCTGGGTTCGGTGTTGCGAATATGAACGAGAAGATAGAAGTAATCGTAACGAGACCGGCCACGCAGCGGATAGCGTTGTTGAACCCGAGCGAAGTGATGAGGAATCGAGTCATGGTGGGATATACCACTCCAGCGATGCTAGCACCGCAAGCAACAACACCAACTGCGAGAGCCTTGCGGTTAGGAAACCAGGTGGCAGCGACTGTATTCGTTAGCGGTGTCTACAACAAAGGGAAGGTTAGTACTGACCTTGCGAGCTAGAGACAAAGAAACAGGCCATGCCAATGCCTACAACGAAGCCTTGAGTGGCCCAGATGTTGGCAAAGTTGCCAAGATCGCTCTCTCCAGTGGGGTGCGCAATGCTGAGCATGAACATGCCGAAGGGCACGAAAAAGGCACCAGTGCCGATGACCCATCGGAAATGACCGGCGTCCAGAAGACGTCCAACCGGTGCCGACAAGAGCAGAACGATGAACGACTGCGTTGATCCGATGAGATTAAGTTCGAGCTGGTCGACATTTCGAAGCGAGTGGCCGACGTAGTACGAAGAGAAGGTGCCATAGGCGTTGACGAGACCCCACGAGTTGAACATGAGGAAGAAGCATCCGAGCCAGCAAGTGTAGGCCCGCCATGAGCGGGGCCACGAGGGCTCATCGGCACCAGAGTCGCCGGAGGAAGCGATGGAGTTACGCATCGAAGCCGTTTCAGTACTGGAGCCGGAAAGGGGCAGGTCCATGCTGTTGCTTTTCTGGCTCTCTGTGTCGAAAGTGCTCCTGGTCATGATGACGGATTGCTGCACTGAAAGGGCAACGGCTGGAGTGTTGGGAAGGAAGTGACGATTGTCAGGTTGGCGTGCGCTGTTGACAGCAGGTGCTCAACACTTTGAATGTGTTGGAGGGGGCGCGTTCAAGTGGACGACTGGGACTGTAGACTTGAACGACGACTAAGGGTGGCTTTTGGAACTTTAAGTACTCTGATAATGTTCTCAAATGCCGTGACAGACCCAGGGAAGCCGTATATATATTAATGGTTGTCCGTCTTGGGGACCCACCCGTGGCATGCACGCGCGTTATCAGCCCCCGTGGAGGGCTTGCATGGAGTGGACGGCTACCAGGCTCCATGACGTGGTAGTCCAACCGGTCGTGAAAGGTGAATTAGATGGGGCGGCCACACAAGCAACGCAAGGGGACACTGCCCAAGACTGGCCAAGATAACAGGCTCCACAGCCGACGCGGAATGATACACTCCGCCAGTCTCGGAGTGTTTGTCTGCCACCGGGCGTCCGCTAGTGATTGCCAAGGTCAATGTGGCCCAAGGTACCCACGGCTAGCGTACCTTGATGGAGAGGGATGTGTGAATTCGGAAGGTATACAACGCTCATCCCACTCAAACGCGCGTTTCGAGACGAGACGGTCTTGTTTATGCTGCGCCGAGCGGACGTTGGGCTGTGTGGGCTGTACTTACGCTCTCATATTGCGTGTCTCCGCGCTCTACAGGTTACTCGCACATGACCTCTCAACCACGGGAGATACCTGTTGAACCCCTTGACGACCGCTACCACAAGTCTCTGGCGAAAGGGGATCGAAAGCGGACTGCCGCATTCGGACGCCCGTGATTCGTTTTGATGATTTGCCAGTTCTGTTGCACCGATGCCCATGACGATGCCATTCTACGCCTGGAAGCGTAAGGTGCAAGAGGATAGCGGAGCGGGACGCTCGTCCGTCACCTCGAGCGCTCTTGGCGGGTACGAAGCCCAGCGGGGGACTTGGTGCCAGGGTCCAATTGGAGGCGGATCTTTGTCGTCGAAGGTTCCACAGCCAAACGCCGAAAACGTTGTGCTCTTGGTTTCCACCCATGCGTGCATCACAGCATCCGGACCGTGATACCGCTGAGAAGCATGGCGATATGCGGTACGCTGCTCGGCACTAAGGACCAACAAATGAAAGAAAATGAGAGGCACCGCATCGAGGACGCATGCAGCATTTTTGCGTTTGCATGCCATCGAACCGGCCGTCTAGAGGTATTTGGAAGCGGTTAGAGGCGTGATGATCGCTCACTGGAGGTCGAATGAAACAATACCAGAAATCTTAGCGGTCGCTCAAACATGCCGCCGCCCAAGCCAAGATGGCTTTGCTTAGGAAAGGTGCTTCGTTATCTTGACACAGCCTCACCCGCTGCTGCATAAGCCCCCGCAACGCCGCATTGGGCGGTCTCGTCCCAAGGTGCAGCGGGCTTGGCACAATCTGGTTGTGTCCCACGCCCAGCCCCAAGTGTTTTTGGCATCCTGAAAGTAGGACACGTCACACAAGCCGGTTGCTCACGACCAGAGTTGCCAAAGGACGGTGGAAGTTGCCACGGAACGTGTAGTGCAGAGGGTGTTGACATGGCGGGTTGGTACCTCGCGGCGGGTTCAGGAGTGGCAGGTCAGTTCAGACTGGCTCAGCGATGACGACATGCAGGTGATGCCCGATCTGCCCCGTCCGCGGCCGCCGGCGCGCTCATGGCGACTGATAACACACATAGCGGCGAAAACTGCGGCCAGAGTCCGCGTGGAATGTGCTGCAGCAAAGTGGGCGTGGGAGAGCAGAGGAGACGGGATCAACCTTTGGTGTTGAGGCTTGCGCCAAGCCGCCGAATAGGGGTCCTTGCGCAGATCATCGAGCCGTATCGATCCATACCCCCACCATCATGTGTTCGAAGGATCGGTTCGACAATGCAACTCCAGAGCCTCAACTCCAGTCCGCTACTCCCTGGAAGTCGAGTGTTTTCGAAGACAGACAGCAAAAGCAGCCACGAAAGCGATGACTGACTCCACGTCGATGGAACCATCAAAAGTAAACATCTCAAATCCTCTCACCGCCGCCAGCACTATCTTCGACTAGCGATGAGGACTTCGAACTTAACCACCGACTCGGTACCTTTTTCTCCCTTGTATGAGAGTATAACGGCGATCCTCTTGGGTTGGGGCGCAGCCCGATACCTTCCGCGGTGGACCCCCGACGCGTGTCGTCTTCCGACATCAAGCCGTATCACGACCCAGATGTAAGAAACGGAAGGAGTCCGGTTCCCCATCTTTATCAGCAAGTCGCGGAGAAGCGCATTCGTAAAAGCCCTTAGCCGGCGGTATCTCACCGGTGCTGTGGGGTTCACCTCCTCCACACTAGAGCGACAGCTTGTTTTTGCGCCGCGGTGGCGAGAACAACATGATGACGCAGAGATCCAATGGCGCGCGCCGGGGAACCCTTGTGCTCGAAGATCGGAGGCAGATTACGCACAAAGTCTTTGGGAGATCGGTATGGCATTTTGCTTTTGATTCATTGGCATGGCCATGCACAACATGTCACATAAAATGTGTTTCCTGAGCCTTACCAATGCACTTGGCATCTTGGTCGTGTCCGCTGTCGCTTCACACGCCCTCCCTTGGCCTTGAGACCTGCTGAGTCGTGGAAGTCCATGAAACGGTACACAGAACTGGCGCCGTGGCTTGGCCACGACACGTCGAACAAGGGCATGGCCTGTGACGAGGGCCGTAAGAGGAAGAAGACAGGCTAGCCACGAATCTCGAGGAAAGAAGGCCGCCGAGGCCGTGACTCCGCCTTGGACAAACGACGCGCTTTGCACTCAGCCATGACAGCGCAGCCAGAGCCCAGCGGCACCATGTTCGTCCCGCTCGTATCGAATAAGTAAACATAGGGGTCACGGAAGGGATGCATTCCAAGGGACGAGGCGGGTCTCATGAGTAAGACAACTAGCTGCATGGTCCCTAACTTGAACACCCCTAGACACATCGAGGAGAAGTAGCCTTCCTCAGCAATACTTGCCCCTAAGCCAGAAGTCTATCGACTCAACACACCTGATTCATACGCTTCTCCACATCAACCCCTTCCGCCCCCAGATAACCCTACATCTTCAACAGCAGCCTCTACAATCCTCCATCGTCACCTCAGCGAAAGCATGGACAAAAGAGAGCCAATGATCGTAACGTCTACTTACTTCCCTCCCTCCCTCACCCACTTAGAACCAAAGCCTCGAATGTACCTTCCAAGGCTGCATCCATTGAATTCACACGTAGGCTGTTCATCCGAAACCCTGTACATGAGGTAAAGCGTCTAAGCAGTGCGCAGGCACAGCCATTGGAACAAAACGTCTCGCTTTGTCAAACCACGTTACGAGTACAAACATCCATCCAGGGTGTTGCCTTAGGCTATCTCAAGACGTGAAGTCGAAGAATGGGTACACTAACTGGTAGCAGCAGAGCCATCAAGAGCACAAGCGCAGTCACACAAAGTAAGTCAAAAGTATATTTCGCCATAAGCCTAGCTAGCTATCAAAATCAGAGCCGCCCGACCCATCGCTCAGATAACGCCATGCTCCAAGTGCGCTGGACGGAAAAAAACACGAAGTAGAGTATTACACCATCTCGGAACGGCAACGCAAGGGGTCGCAACGTGACGCTGACACCTTACACACGGTAAGGCGCGGCCATCACGATAAGCCCACGTTTCCATGCCGCCCATCTCATTCGACCACATCCACCTCCTCCCTTTCGCGTCTGAACCCACACCAAGGCCACCCTACACGCCCTTGATCGCCACCGTCCGCTCACTGTTCAACTTGGACGCATTCCGCTCATGGCTCTCCTTCTTGCAGTCCTCCAACCCCTCACACTTATGATCCTCCAGAAGCCTATGTTTCCCGCAGAAGTGTCCAGCGCAGAAGCCACAATCGCCTACGATACGCTGCGCAGCATCCTTGCAGTCCTTGAAGCTGCAGCGGATCTTCTTAGGGGGCATGCCCCCGCGCATGGGCAGCGCCATGTGCAGCGTCGCGTTGGGTGGGATCGCGAGATCGCAGAGTGTAGATGAGGGCGTGGAAAGGTGCTTGCCGGCGTGCACGAGGCGCAGGTCTGTTGCGGGCAGGTTGTGGCGGAGTGCGAGCAGGGAGGCGAGAGTGTGTATTGAGGTGTTTGAAGGGATTGTGAGTGGTATCGCTGCGCGGTAATGTTAGTATGCGAGTTTATAGAGAGCGATGGCTGCCTCGCGGGTGGCTGCCTCGCGGGTGGCTGCCTCGCGGCTGTTCCGATCGGAACGCGCGCGGATAGACGTACTGCTTGTGCCGGAAACGCTCTTGACGAAGATCTGCATGGTGTCTTCTTCGGAGGAGGTTGAGCTAATGCTGCTGATGCTGCTGGAGCGGCGCATAGTGGCGGTTGTGTGGGAGGAGGGAGTGTAGTGTGGTGAGGCGATGACGGAGTGTAGTTAGGGCGTTGTGGGTCGTTGACGTTGCGGCTGCGCTCGGGATGGGGTAGCAGTCGATGATAACGTCGTGCAGATAGACTCTTTCAGGCACGATTTGCAACAGGTTGGTAAAAGCAGGCGAGCGGATGGTGGAGAGAGGGTGCAACTGGCGGTGAGTGTTGGGATAAGTGTTGCGGCAGTAGTGTAGGTGAGTCGGAAGCGCGGCGTAGGTAGTGGAAGCAGGTGACGCAGGCGAGAGCGCATCAAAGGCGTCTTATAAAGAGAGGCGGACGGCTCCGGCAGGGCACCTTTGGAACAACCAGGCACAGACGCTTGCCACGACCGAGCAGCCAGGCCCTGCGCGCGGCTTTCTAGTCCTCGAATAATGCACCGCGGCGCATGCGAGCTCGAGCCGCTGCGGAGGTCGTGTGCCTCGCCGTTCACCTCCTGCCACACCCGTCTGACTAACCCCTTGCTTCTTCGGCCTTCCATCATCGCCCGTGGCTATCAAGACATGGTCTACTGCGAGCATCACGCCTCTGCCATCCTAACACCGGAACATGCGCTTCCCTCTTCCTCTTGTCTCGACGACCTTGTATGCAAACCAAGATAACTGTGGCTGTTGCGATTGCGAGTAGACATTGCCGTCCTCGCCGAACCTTCCTTGTGCCACGTATCCTAGATGCCCTCTTGCATATCTTGAGGCTGCCTCATCCACACCTCGCCAAACAATCTAGATCGGTCTCATGCACGACAGGACAGCCGCATTGCGGTAGATGGGAACCAGAAGGGAACAAGGAATATTGTCGCTTGGGTCGTCGGTTCAGGCGTCTACCTTCTGGGGTAACCCGAAGCGACCTGCCCATCGAAAGACAGTCGCTGCGTTGAACAGCTGCAGCTGAGGAGGCCATTGTATTGCCAATGGACGAGGCTGCTACTACCAAGCTTCTTTGATACATGCAACCGCCCTCTCCAACTACCATACTCCTCAGCGACAATCCGTGTCACACGTGGCCAACAAGCGCTGCCCCGTATCCGATGCTTCCGTATCGGGACACGCGTCTCATCTGATTGGCCGTGTAAGTGCCTAGGCGCTTACACCTGCGGGTACGCTGCATGTGCTGCATAAACGCTCATCCCATGTGCGACTATCGTGATAACGCTTACAAGGGATAGTCCTGGTGTTTTGGGCCTGTGCAGCTACGCTATTTCGCTGTCTTATTAGGTGCTATCATGGATTGCCTGTTTGGGTCGTGGTACTGCAATTTTAGGTATCATGTTCCAGAAGATGTAGCATGTCCAATTTGGACACGTCGGGCCTGATACGGTTGGAATACTTGGGTGGGTTGGTTCTAGATTGTCATAGTAACGAAATCGATGCTTTGGAAGTATAGTGTCCATTGTAGTATTCCATCTCCCATTCCTACTCCCATCTATGCAGTATCTTACAAACCCTACTCCCTACAACCTCGCTATTGGCATCTGCTTCATAGCCTGCCTAACCCCCAAATCCGCCAAGATCTCCTCCGTGCCGCCCAGAATAGCATCAAACTTATACGTACGATGGAACATTTCGACAAACTTGCCCATGCCCGATTGCGTGATGCCGCGGCCGCCGAATATGTTGACGGCTTGATCGGCAATCTTGTGCGCGGAGCGTGTGGCGTGGGATTTGAGGAGGCCGATGGGACCACCGAGGTGCTTGGATTGCTCTGCGTAGGTCATGTGTGACATTTGGTAGGCGATGGATTCGAGCCAGGCTTGGTTCGCTTCGACGTGAGAGATCATTTTGGCGAGTCTGTTCGGGGTGTTAGTTTGGCGGACATGAAAGATCGTGTCTAGATTTGGGTAGGGGAGGACTTACTTTTGCCTGATGGCTGGTTGTTCAATGAGCGGCTTGCCGAAAACAATTCTCTGATTGCACCACTTCAAACATTCTTCCACCGCGGTTCGAGACATACGGATCACACCGCAGCACATCATGAAACGCTCGTGATTAAAATTGGACACTATCGTTCCATGTTAGCATCCGATACTTCTTCCCAGACACAACGAACAGGTAAGACTTACTGATTACAGTGAAACCATTGTCTTCCTTGCCCAAAAGGTTCTCCACAGGTACCTTGACGTCGTTGAACTCGACGAAAGCCGTGCCAGCCGTAGTCGAATACGAAGTCTTGATCAGTTTCGTCTCGACGTTTTCGTCGCGCTCGATGAGCACGACCGAGAAGCCCTTCTCAGTCTTGCAGCCAGTGACGAAGTAGTCGCACCACATCCCGTTGGTGATCCACTTCTTGGTTCCACGGACAATGTAATGCTTCCCATCCGGTGTCTTCGTCGCCGTGGTGCGCAGACCGGCGACGTCGCTTCCAGCAAAGGCTTCGGTGATAGCGAGACACATCTTCTTCTTCCCGCTCAACACCTCTTCCGCAAGTCTCTGCTTCAACTTCTCGTTGCCCATCCATTGCATGACAGCCGTAAGCGAGATCATCATACCTGCCATATTCCCGTCTTGAAACCCACGAGCGTTCGCCCTCACAAACTCTTGCGCCTGCACCAAATCATGAAGATAATCAAACTCCTCGCCCTTCACAACACCCATGAGATTCTTGCCATGAAGGTACTTCCCAGGACCCAGCCGCATAGCGAGGATATCGTTCTCCGCCATCTTGTCGATCAACTCCTGAGAAATATAGCTGCCGTCCTTCTCTTTCTCCTGTGCCTCAGGTGTGACATGTGTGTCCACGAATTCCCTGACCTTCTTCTGCAGCGCTCTGTGGCTCTCCTTGAAATATGGGCTCTTAAACGGTGCGCGTAGCCACAGAGGCTCTGCGTATGGAACGGTGCTCAGATCGCCAGGCTTCAACGTGATGACTTCCGACTTCTCGCCCTCGATCGTGCCGATGCATAGTGATTCGTACTTCTCGAGTACTTCCTGCCGATGGAGGTTATAGAATGCCGTTGTGGCATCGGTACCAGCGACTTGTTCAAGGACAACCGAGCCACCTGGATGTGCGTCGACGAAATCGGTGAGGTCGTACACTTTGTGGTCAACTATGCACCAGAGATCGTCCGCATTGTTGTGGGATGCGACGGCTTCGCGAGTGAGGGTTGCGTGAGGCATGGTGGCGGAATTCAACGTCGAGGCGGCGGACACGGAGACGATGTGCTGCTAATGTAGACGTTGGAGAGGGGAACGAAGGAAAAAGCTATACGATTATTTAAAAGGTAGGCCTCGGCAAACTGGCCCCAAGCTTGTCATCGCCTCCGCATTAATGTCCGTGGAGGTGCAATGCTAGGACCTGGGGTAGCTGCCGAGGCTCATCAGCGGCTTTGCCGGGGCTCCGATTGGCCCTTGCGAGCACGCGAGTCACGCATGTGATAGTTCCAGATACGATGCCCGGCGGATGCGGCAGACAGTTGTAATAATAAAAGCATGATTATCATACATGAACGCCGTAAAATGCCTCCAAAATACCCCGGTGGATGGGGAGTGCTCCAACCCACGAAACGCCCAAGCAAAATCGACCACCAAAGGCTTAGAATCCGAATCCGCCACCGGGAAAGCCGCCACCCTGCTGGAACTTGAAGCCACCACCACCACCACCGCCAGGGAACCCACCGCCGCCCCCTTGACGGAAGAAGAACTGTTGCTGCCCACCGCCGCCACCGAATGGCGAGCCTTGGAACGGATTACCCTGCTGTTCTTGGCTGTTGGGGTCGTCGCCGTTATCAAAACGCTGCTTGAGCTCAGGGTCGGACAGGACTTCGTAGGCTTCGTTGAACGCGGCCATCTTCTTTTGGGCTTCCTCAGGGGCGATGTTGTTTGCCGAGGCCTTGTCCGGGTGGTACTGTTTGGACAGTTTCCGGTAGGCTTTCTTGATCTGGCGCTCGTCCGCATCGCGGTCAACCCCGAGAACCTTGTAGTAGTCCTTTTGCTTTGATCGCTTGAGAAGATTATGTGCCTTTTGCAGGAGTTCCTGGATCTTCTGATGCTGGTGCTCCTCCTTCGCAGCGTCAAGGGTGCGGATGGCATCTTCAAATTCGTCGGCGTCAATTTCCCGCTGTGCTTTGTTGAGAAGACCGTGGAGAGAACTGGGATTTAGCTGCAGAGCTTCTGTGCAGTAAGGCGTGCCCTTCTTGATATTGTTCATCTGCGGATTTGGTCAGTTACTGTGGGATTGCGGAGTACAGAGTGTCCTCACCTCATTGTAGGCTTCACAAGTCATCTCGACCAGGTCCCGATACAGGCCCTGAGGCGAGTTCTTGTAAATGTAACCCAATTCCATATAGTCGTTGAAGTCTTGCTTGACCTCCTTGAGCAGGCCAGGGTTCTCTTCGCCGCGATCAACCAAAAGCCGTGATCCGGTAGCATATTGCTTCTTCTCAAAGAACGACCGGACCTTCTTTAGATCCTTTTCCAGATTCTTTTCTCGTCTCCGCAGCTTCATGCAAGTCTTGGAATCGGGATCTGACTGCAGACATTGGGCAATGTGCTTGATACCCTTGTCTGTTTCGCCCAGCGAGTAGAAGGCCATGGCGGAGCTCTGGAGATGCGGCTCGATGTCGCCCGTGTTGATCTGGACCAGGTGCTGCAGGTCGCTGATGCCCTCGACGACCTCGCCCTTCTCGAAGCGACAGCGCGCGCGCGTCTTGCGGATATCGTAGGCGGCACCTGCGACCATAATGGCAACACCCGCTTGGGTGACGCATGACTCCCAGTCGCCCTTCTCAGCAGCGTCCTGTGCCAACACGGCAGCCCCTTGCGCTTCCTCGAGCTGTTCAATATCCGCCGTCTTGCCGGCGGCCTCATAATCCTTCCGCGCGGAAGCCCAGTCAGCCTTTCTCGCCCGTATCTTCGCCCGTTGTACCAATGCACCTTCAAACCCTGGCTTCAGCTCCAGCACCTTGTCGAAATCGCTTTGGGCTTGCGCCGTCCGGCCGAGCGAGAGATATGCGGCGCCGCGCTTGAAGAAGGTAAGGTAGTTTCGGGGGTCGCGCGAGATGGCCACGTCGAAGTAGGTTAGGGCGTCTTGTGCGTTGCCCGTCGCAAGCTTGATGCTCGCATCCTTCAATAGCTGAGATACCGGTGTGTCCGTGGGAATCTCCGACGTGGACAGCGCATTCGTAAGAGGCGCAGTGGAGAGGAGCCCGAGGGCGAGGGCGGAGAGGCGGAATATCATGGTGGAGTGCAGACGTGGCAAATGAGTGGCGGGGGTGGGCTGGCAGGAACAGAAGAGAGAGGAGAGTGAGCCCTAAGGCATAGAAGGCGGCGCAGGTTGCGAGGGTTTATTATACGGCCGTGTTGGGTTGGGGAACAAAACGCAACTTGTCCTCTTTCACCAGAACGCCAGACGCCAGAGTGCAGGCGCCACCGTAGCCACCATAGCCGCCATCCCTGTCAGACGCTAGCCCGCCCGCATGCTGATCGATGACATGGGAGCTGCGTCTCCAAGACATCTGGAGCTACTACTAATACAAGTAGCGGGCGACCTCCCGGCGAGGCTATCATTTCCACCCTTCGCTTTGAGAACCTCCCCTTCTCGCTGCAGCAGAACATGGCGCCCCTCCGCCTGCGCATAGAAGGGCGGACCTTCCGCGACAGCCAGAACCGTGAGGTTACCCTCCACGGCATCAACTGTGCCGCCGATGCCAAGTTCCCTGCGAGCCCCGACCAGCCCTCACACGTCGCCGACGGCTTCTTCGACGGCGATAACGTCTCCTTCGTGAACAGGCCCTTCTCCGTCCAAGATGCAGCCACACACTTTTCCCGGCTGCGCAGCTGGGGCTACAACACGATCCGATACGTCTTTACCTGGGAGGCGATAGAGCATGCTGGGCCGGGACGATATGATGACGAGTGGATAGAGCATACTATCGCTGTGCTCCGGGAAGCGAAGGCGTTCGGCTTCTACATTTTTATGGATCCGCATCAGGATGTTGTATGTAGCTTTCTCTATCAATACATCGTATCCAGCCTTCTGACTCTGGCCAGTGGTCACGCTTTACCGGCGGCTCAGGCTCGCCTATGTGGACGTTATACGCATGCGGGTTGGACCCGACCCTCTTCGACGTTACTGAAGCCGCCCTGGTTCAAAACGTGTATCCCGACCCTGTGAAGTTCCCAAAGATGGTCTGGGCTACCAACTACACACGGCTCGCTTGCCAGGTCATGTTTACTTGCTTCTTTGCGGGCAAAGACTTTGCTCCCAAGGCCATCATCGACGGCAAAAACATCCAGGACTATCTTCAAGACCACTACATTGGTGCAATCGGGCATCTGGCCAAGCGCCTTAGCGAAGCGGGCGACCTCTGGCACGATCCGCTCGTTGGCTTTGAGAGTCTCAACGAGCCCAACCACGGCCTGATCGGCTGTGAGGACATTACTGTCATTCCTGCAGAGCAGAAGCTTCAGAGAGGCACCTCGCCCACGGCGTGGCAGGCGATCTTAACCGGATCCGGAAGAGCTTGCGAGATCGATACATGGGAGTTTGGTGGCTTAGGGCCGTACAAGTCGGGTTCGTCATTAGTGGACCCTGAGGGGAAAACCGCGTGGCTGTCGCCGGATTATGATGACACGAAATACGGCTGGAAACGCGACCCTGGGTGGCGGTTGGGTGAATGCATTTGGGCGCAACATGGCGTGTGGGACCCTGCGACCGACACCGTCCTGAAGAAAGACTACTTTGGGAAAGATCCCCGAAACGGGGCTGCCATTGACTACGAATACTTTACGAACCACTGGTTCATGGACCACTGGCGGAATTACAGCAAGATGGTCAAGTCAATATTCCCCGACTCGTTAATGTTCTTCCAGCCTCCTCCGTTCGAGATCCCACCATCAATCAAAGGCACCGGAGACGACGATCCCAACATTGTGTTCTGCCCGCATTTTTACGATGGCATTACGCTCATGACGAAGAAATGGTAAGCTAGGAATCAAGACTCGAAGCAAAGTTGAAGATCATCTGCTTACGCGGTACAGGAACCGGGTGTGGAACGTTGACGTGTTCGGCATCCTGCGGGGAAAATATCTCACTCCAGCTTTTGCCATCAAGATAGGAGAGACTGCCATTCGAAATTGCTTTGCGCATCAACTTGGCGCCATGCAACAAGAAGGTGTAGACTACATGGGAGTCCACCCGTGCATCTTCTCCGAGATTGGCATCCCATATGATATGGACAACAAACAAGCGTACACAACGGGCAATTACAGCAGCCAGATTGCAGCAATGGACGCCAACCACTTCGGACTGGAGGAGGCCAAAGTGAACGGCTTTGCACTATGGACCTACGTCGCCACAGTATGTATTGCCCAATCTTGCATGAGGCATCGCTGACAGGGTCCAGAATAATCACTACTGGGGTGATCAGTGGAATGGCGAGGATCTCTCAATCTACTCGATAGACGACAAGGCTGTATCCGGGGGCGCATTCTCGGAAGCGGAGTCACGCGCGTCACTCGACACAAGCTCCCCCTCATTCTCCAACGCCCAAAGCACAGAAACGCTGAAAGTGAGTCCCTCTAATCTCAGGAAGACGCTCTCGGCAGACCGGATGAGCTCCAAGTCGGGGACGAGTGATGTTCGCGGTCTTCGAGCTGCAGAAGCCTTCATTCGGCCAACGCCGATATTCACACACGGAGATCTCATCTCTCATGGCTTCGACCTTCGGAACTGTTTGTTCAAACTTACTCTCGCGGCGTCAAGTTCGACGAAAGAAGACGCGCCAACCACCGTCTACCTGCCGGAGTTCCATTTCCCAACCGACCAAACGACGGTCGAGGCCAGCGGTGGCAAATGGACCATCAGCTCGGAAGAGACCAATGGTGCACTGCAGCAGACACTGCGATGGTGGCACGCCGAGGGAGACCAGACCATGACGGTCAAGGGCGTGGTGCGAAAGCAAGGCGGCGCTCTGAGTACGGAAGAGGACGAGGGCTATCTCCAGCAGTGCCAGAAGCAGGCGTGCATTGTTATGTAAGAGCTTCGAGCTTGGAGCTTCCTTTGGCGTTGGGGGAATTTTCCGCATTCGGGGACCGCCATGCATAGTGATGTAATTGGTCGTCCGACCACCAGGTCACGCCATGTCAGCCGGTATGGCTTGCATGTGTTCGGCCATGGACATCAGCAGCGTTCTCGCAGGATACTGTGATTGTACAAACGAGGGCATGGATATGGTGTAGGATGTGGAGTACCAAGCTCCGCCGCAATACAATATTCGAAGCCCCCAATTGATCCTCGTGTTTGCTACTAGCACCTGACACCGCGCACACGCGATGGCGCTGGCGGCAGCCTACCAACGCGTCTGTAAGACGTCGCCTGCGTACCGTGACTCTTCGCTGCCATCGTTCGTGATATTCACCATTCTCTGCACCCTGCACCCTCTGGCTCTAGGGCCGGTTATGATCTCCGGGTACAAGCTCTTCACCGACTTCTTCAGGCCGCGGCGGGCACCAGCGCATCAACCACTTACCCAGCAGCAAATCTGAGAGGCAGGCTGGCCCAGACCTAGCCCGCAACCCAGACCGCCCGCATCCCCCTCAGCCACGCCCACTTTCTTTGCTGTCGGCAACTCTTGCCCTCGCCCGCTCACAGCGTCCAGCAGAGCCGCCTGCACAATGGATGCTGCGGCGCCCAAAGCGGCTGTCCTCGCCAACGGCCACGATTCCTCCCACCTCACGCAGGTCCTGCAAGCGCTGCAGGCCATCTACGACCCCTCGTCGAGCAACGACACCCGCCGCCAGGCCACCGAATACCTCGAAAAAGCCAAGCAGCACGCCGAAGCTCCCTCCCATGGCCGCACGCTGGCCCTCGACCGGTCGCAGCCCGCCCAGCTCCGCCACTATGGCCTCACCTTGCTCGAGTACTCGATCAAGTACAACTGGGAAGAGTTCTCACCCGAGCAGGCCGAGGCACTACGGACCTACGTGGTGGAGCTGGCGCAGAACATCGCCGAGCAGGACCCGCTCTACCTGCGGAACAAAGTCGCGCAGCTGTGGACCGAAGTCGCAAAGCGGTCATGGGGCGCCGAATGGATGAACATGGACCAGCTTCTGGTGGAGCTGTGGCAGACGTCCCTGCACCACCAGGCCGTTGTGTTATATGTGCTCGAGACGCTCTCGGAAGAGGTTTTCAATCGCGAGGACCCCACGGCTGGGCTGCGAGGGAGCGACTTGGGACGCGCCTGCGTCGAGATTTTTACGCCGGCTGCGGTGCTCACCGAACATCTCCCCACACGCGACAAGAACTTGGACCTGCGGTATGGCGACGAGGGCTGGCTCCAGCGGCTGTGCGACAACCTCGCGTGGTGCCTGTCTCAGGACTACCAGAACCAGGAGGCCGTGCGAATATGCGCAGTGAAAACCATGGCCGCTCTCCGAGCTTCCATGACGTGGGTCATCCCGAAGGCGATCGCGTCCGTCCACGTCATAGAGCACGTGTGCAAGGCGCTCGCAGTGCCCGTGGTAGAGTTGCAATTGGTATGAGCCCTCCTACCATTTCCCTAATCTACGTACTGACCATGTGATGCTAGGCGGCTGTCGAAGTGCTACAGGCCGTCTACAGCCGGCATCATCTGCACGACGACGAGTTTGTTGAGCTGGTGTGTCCCATGTTCACACCAGGCAGCGTTGCACTGCTGCGAGAGGTTTATGGCTGGACGCTATCAGACATGGACATCCACGATCTAAACGAGCAAAAGTACACGCTGTGCAAAAAGCTCTCCGAGGTATACCTCATCAGTTCTTTACCCCTTGTCTCTTACTAATCTCAACAGCTGGCTAATAGTCTTGCCCTGTTCATTGAGCAAAAGCCCCAGCACGTACCCGAAGGAAGCGACCTATCCGGCATGTTCCAGCTTCTCTTTGACATATGCCGCAACCCTAGCCTCGTCGTCTCGATTCCCGTTCTCCACTGCTGGACTAAACTACTACGCTCTCGCATTGTTCGCGATTCTTCTGCAGTGACGTCAATGGTCGGAGGTCTCCTGGAGACATGCTGTGCACGCCTAATTCGCTACGAGGTCTTCCCCGAAGACTCCCAAGACGTCACCATCCTCTTCTTGAATGAGGATATTGATACGGTCCCAGAGCGGCATGCTTTCCTAGGCAATTATCGGAGGTTCTGCGCCGACGTGATTGATGTTCTCGTGCGGAGGACGCCCGTTGAAGCCATGGAACACATCCTTAGCCAGGCGACAAATACGTTCCAGAATCTCTACAACGACCAGCCCCCCTTTCAGCCTCAACACTTCACCAAGCACTCGACACCCGTTCTTCGCATAGATGCTCAAGTCACCATCATCGATGCTGCCTTAAAGGGCTATCTCAAGTGGCTATCGACCCATGGCTCTGAGCCACAGGAAGAGGATCGGAAACGCAATGCCATGGAAGAATCCTTTGAGCAATGGTCAAGTCAGCTGCTGCAAGCTCGTTTCGACGACCCGGAGATAGCGAAAAAGGTCATTACGCTCATGGCGACCTTTTCGACGAAAGCTCTTGCTGAACGTCCTGCCTTTGCTCTCAACTTTCTCCAATATATGCTCACGATCAGGCTAGCAGACGATCCAAACTACCCGCAGTATTCGGACGCTGTCAAGGATCTGGAACGCATCTGCAGTCTTGAGATGCAGAAGTTGGCTATGAAGTTCGCTGACGATTTCATGAATGTTTACGATACCCTAGAGCGGAAGATTAACGAGGTGATCGCTGATCCGACAGCCGATGAGCGCCAGAGGATGGCTTATTCTGCCTTTCTATTCATCATCATCCACCGCTGTACGACATTGGACCGCGAAACCCAGGAAGCTCGCATGCGGCAGATGCTGAACCAAGTCAAGAACGCCTGGCAGAATGATGAGTTTTCACAGGCCGTCGGCTCGTTTCAATCATTCTGCGGTATTGTGGGTATGGAGCGTCTGCCAGACTTCCTATCGACCAACAACTTCAGGGGCGTGCAAGACTGGACTGAACAGCCACTTGGTAGCGATGGCCAAGCCCTTCAAACCTCCATTACCGAGCGCTCGCAGCAGCTTCCCCTTCGCTTAACAAAGACACTACTCGCTGCTTCGACGGAGAAGCTAAAGGATGGCTCGGCAGCCTACGATCTCGCTGCGGGGTTGTGGGCAGAAGCTATTCCGATCATACTCCCCAACCTTCTCCAGCTTGTTAGTCATGCTCAAGCCTTCAACGACATCGACAGCAACTGGTCATACCTTCCACCGGAGCTGCAACAAGTCATCCGAAGGGTGTTGACCGACCGTTTCTGGCAAGCCGGCATCTCCACCGAGAGTCGAGATGATTTCTTCGCTCGTGTGAGCGGGTCGAAGACCACATATGAAGGCTTCGCGTCTACCATCCGAGGTACCGTTCGACAGATCCGTGAGAGCTCTTACTACATTCTCTACTCTCTCACGCGCTTCAAAGAGCATTTCTACGGCATTCAAAACCTCTCAGGACCACTGAGCCAGGCGTTGTTCGGTCATGCTCATGCTTTGACAGCTCACCACTTGTCCGTTTTGCTCACCGTTTCCACACATCTCATCGAAGGCTGTCCGTGGCAATTGCGGTCACAGTTCTTGCCTGCGATGATTGAAGGACTATTCCGCGAGCTGAATCGAAAGATTTCTACCGAGTGGGACGAGGTTAGTCGCCAGATCGCCAACTCGGGGGGCAATGACAACTTGACGGATGAGATGAAGACGGAAAGCATTCTGCGGCAGCTCACTTATTCCTCGGTCTCACTCGTCGCTGTTCTACTGGATTCCAGGCAAGGTTAGTGCGATATTTCTCCATCAACCCGGCACATGGTGAACTCCAACATCTATGATAAGGATTTGGCTAACAGATACGCAGAGTTCGCCCGTCAAGACGAGTTCACCAAGAAGGAAGGGCCCCCCATGTGCGAGTTCATCCTCGACGCACCCGAAGTGCTTGAACCGATCCTGATCTTCTGCACCTCTTGCATACGCGTCCGCGACACCCGATCAGTAGTCACTATCGTCCGAGTTCTCCGCACACTACTTTCCCGTTTTAGAGAGAAGAGCCCCATACGTGACTACTTCTGCAACGACATTCTCAAGAACGCAATAATAAGTCTCCACGAACCTTATTTCGTGGACTGCCAAAAGGATCTTGCGTCACTCATCGCGGGCATCATCCACCTCGATGACGAGATTCCGCGGAGCATCATCCTGAGTCTTCCAGGCATGGGCGAACCGCACAAAACCGATAAGCGCTTAGCCAAACTCAAAGTGGCAAGCCGCAGTGACGACCGAATGCAGCGGTCCATTGTTCTAGAAATGCTGTCAAGCGTACGCGGCGTCAGCATCCATGAACAGGGCAAGATTGAACGGCCGAAGCCCAAGAAGCGAACTGCATTCCAAGAGCAGTATATGAGCGTGGAAGAGCCGGTAACAATCGTTCGCGGAAATTCGCCAGAGTTGGCCGGCGTGGCGGATATGTTTGGTGGGAATTGAGGGGCTGTGAGCCCAAGAAGTGTTTGATTGCATTTGACCCGCCCGGGGGATTTTTGACGGAGTTGGAATATGGCATAGCATTGCACAATTTGTCGCGAATAGGTTAGATCTACTTTGCGATGGTGCATCTTGCTAGAGTCGGCGATCATACTTGGGCATCTACTATCCATTTTGGCTCATTTGCATACGGGTAGAAATAGCTAAAGCTAAGTGCTGTCTGGGATAGAGTAGTGAGGACGAAATAACATTTTCTCGAAGCATTTTTACACTTGGCGGGGCCCGCATTTCACAAGGCCATTCTCACTTGCAGGACGAGGCGATCTCCTGCCGCAAAGGTAAACCTACCTACGCAGAGAGCTAAAGGATTAGAAAGCATATGAAGGCACCAACAGTGTAAATGTGCTGACATCCGCGCGTCGATCAGTGAATTGCCCCACTTGCTCGTTGGGCCGAAAGCCCCTCATTGGTGCAACCAACGTCAACCGTCAGCAGTCATGGCTTCCCTAAAGAGACGGGTTGCCTTGTGCCACATGCATATTACAGAGCAAACGGTCCGTACTTCAAGGCAACGCGCCTCCCTCTTCTCCAGCTCACCATTTTCTTGCACTCTATATTCCTTACGTTACGCCAACATTCCGCGGTTCAACTCGAAAAGCAAGACATGGCTCCATCCGACGATTCCACGTCGACCATCCCCATCGTAGACTTTGGCGCTTTCCTCAACGGTAGCGACGAGGCAAAAGAGCAGGTTGCGAGGCAGCTCGACGATGCGTTCCGCGATGTGGGATTTGTTTATCTGAGGAATCACGGGGTGCGGAGGGAGGTTGTGGAGGAGTGTTTTGAGTGGGTATGTCATGCCACACATTCCCTCATGGTCCTTGATTTGTTTCCCGTCGGTCTTCGGTCTGTGGCGTGAGTGGCATGCTAATGAGTACTGGACAGAGCAAGAAATTCTTCGCCTTGCCAATGTCAGAGAAAATGCAAGCCCCTCATCCACCGGGTGGCTCCCATCATCGCGGGTACTCCGCACCTGGAGTAGAGAAAGTCAGTCAGCACGAATACGACGCTGCAGAGCTCACCAAATTACGAGAGGTAGGCCACATCTCCCCCTCTCCCATTCCCCCCCCTTCCCACGCTCACACTCTGCCCCTGCAACAGACTCCCGACTACAAAGAATCCTTCGAATCTGGCAACCCCCTCGACACTTCGCAACCAAACATCTGGCCCCCCGACACAACCCTTCCCGGTTTCAAAGCTTTCCTGGAGTCCTACTTCACCGTTTGCGCATCGCTTGTCCACAGCATCTTGGACGCGCTTAGCATCGCCTTGAAAGTACCTGCACCAGGTCTCTCGCCGACGCATTCAGAATCCCTGTTCCAACTGCGGCTTTTGCACTACCCTTCCATTGCCGCCTCCCAACTCAAGGACAACGTACGCTCTCGCATCAATGCACACTCGGACTTCGGCACCCTGACGTTGTTGTTCCAGGATAGCGTTGGAGGTCTTGAGGTGGAAGATCCGCATAAGCAGGGCAGCTTTCGCCCTGCGCCCCCGATCGAAGATACGGTGCTTGTTAACATAGGTGATTTGATGGCGCGGTGGTCGAATGATAGGTGGCGGTCTACTGTGCATCGCGTGGGTCTTCCTCCTCCTTCTGCTTCTGCGGTGGCCAAGTCCCGCATCCCAGGGCCAGGCGTCAATACAGAAGGGGAGCGGATGGGGAGGGTGGTCGAGGAAGCAGAGATTGTGCCTGATCGGTATAGTATCCCCTTCTTTGCGACGGCGAATATGGAGGCGGTTATTGAGGCTTTGCCGGGGTGTTGGGATGAAGTTGAGAGGCCGAAGAAGTATGAGCCGGTCACGGCGTGGGGATATGTGCAGATGCGGATGGCGGCTTTGTATGATTCCTGAGGTGTAATTTGAGTCTAATTAAGTCCTGAAGCAGGGAGGGAAGAGAAAATCAGCAATCACTGGGAACGTAATTGCACAAACGAAAACGATTTGAGTTCTACAGACCTGTCTGGTCGGGAATACACGATTGCAATATATACACAGCCCTTTCTTTTTCCCTTGCACCTTCCTACTGGTCATCAATGACGTGCAAGTACTTCTTCTCTTCCCGCTTCTCGCGCTCCGTCATGGGCGGCAGATCGTAGTATTGTGAGCTGCGGTATCCTTTCTGTACAATGTGTTAGCATAAACGACCCTCGTCTCGAGTCGAAAGACTTACCAAGTAGTCATACATGACACTCTTGATATCAACCGGCTCAAGACCCAGGTCCTTGAATGTCTTGGCCTTGGGATCAACCGTCATATCGATGAACTCTCTGTCGACCTCGTCGACAGAAGTAGTCGGCCACCAGATGTACTTGTTCAGATAATGAGCTATCGGCTTCATCAGACTCTTCGGGATGTTGACATGCCGCCGGTTCTTGTAGATTTCCTTGCTAACAAGATCGTTGATCTCAGACATGCTGTAGCCAGTTGGACCGTACAGCTCGAATGTCTCACCGGCCGTGGTATCGTCGTGCAACATCTTCTCCAAAGCCAAGCCGACATCGATAGAGTGAACTGGCCAGAAGTACTCCTTCATATGGTTCGAGGTGATTACATTGGTGGCGCCAGCGAGTCGGTTGAGCAAACGGTCCTCGAAGCCGAAAACGGGTGCGGGCCGTACGATGGTCGTCTCAGGGAAAATGCTGCGAGCGACTTGCTCGCCCTTGGCCTTGGTGCGGTAGAACTCGGAGGGGGATTCGAGGTGGGCACTGTGCGACGAGACGTGGACGAATCGGTCGATGTCGTACTTGGCCACGGCTTCCGCTATACGTTCAACGCCATGGACGTGTACATCCTCGAGGTCAAAGTTCTTGGTTGGGTAGTCTCGTCCGATCAGGTTGTATACGATATCCGAATGGCGAACGCTTTCTTCGATAGACGCGGTGTTACGGAGATCCATTTCCTATCGGAGGTGAGCTTTTTGCGAATACACGTCCAAATATTTCTCCTACCATGAAGATGATCTTTCCTAGGTCACCGGCGACTTTGAGATGGCGCTTTGCCATGTCCTCGCGGAAGGGTATGATACATGTGACTCCATTTCGAGCTGTCCAACTTCCATTAGCGTTTCGCCTCTCGCCTGGAATAGTTCAGCGTACCCAGCCGGTTCACGATGTATCGTCCTAGAAATCCTGTCGCTCCAAAGATTGTCGCGGTGTAACCTGTGTGTATGCGTGAGCGGGGCGTCTCGATAGACAGAACGGGATTTGCGTGTACCTCCGATGGAAGATCTGAGGCTCCAATTAGCTTTGTTTCCAGGACTAAACTGCTCTGCACACGCACCTGCCGCCAGAGACGGTCAATATGGGCTTCCCGGTCCGTGTGATCCTGACGTCCTCGTTGAGATACCGCCGGCACACCACGGGGACGGACAATGCGCGCGTCGAGGGCCGCAATTGGGCCGTGAATGCCGCTCCAGAGCGAGCACAGCGGAGTGGCGAGGCCATGGTTTCGGCGTTCAATGGCTATCTGGGGGGTGACATGTACCGGCTTGGAGCTTCGCGACGAGGTTGTCGGTGGCGGCGCTATGTTTGGCCGGCTGTATGACTAAGCCAGCTCCAGCTGTTGGGGAACCGCATCCCGCCGCTGGTGAATTGCACATACACATCACCTCCCCGCTCTCAGTGCCGCTCTCCGACCCCGTGTACCGCAACACCCTCCCCCAGTAACGAACAACTCCGACGGAGCAAAACAATCATGGCTATGGACACAGATGCGATTCCGAACCTGCTCGGCGACCTGCGTGACCAGGCGCCAGAGGAGCAGCAAGAATACTTCATCCAATTCGAGGACTATTGGGAGCGGAAGCTGTGGCACGAGCTGACGGACAAGCTGATCGAGTACTTTGAGGAGCCTGAGAGTGCCAAACAGCGGATACCGCTGTTCGAGACCTTCATCAAGAGCTTCTCCAACAAGATCAACCAGCTCAAGTTGGTGACGCTTGGCCTGAATGCGGCGACGCAATATAGAGGTACAGATACTACGACATGTGGGTGTTCATCCTGTGCTGACCATTCCAGATGAGAAAGAGCGCCTCAACTTCGTCTCGGACCTCGCAAAGCGGGTCAACAAGCCCGCCTCACAAGACGCCTACGTCTACGCCACAGTCGCCTCAGCAAGCATCCAGCTACGGACCGGAGACTACGACGGCGCACGGAAGAAGCTAGACGAGTGCGAACTGATACTGGAGGGCTTCGACTCGGTAGAGACGGTCGTACATGCGTCATTCTACCGCGCGGGTGCTGAGTACTACAAGGTGCGGACGTCCCCATTAGTGGTGAACATGGCATACTAACGAATCCAGGCCAAGCACGAGTTTGCGGCATACTACAAGAATGCGCTCCTCTTCCTCGCCTGCATCGACCTCGCCGATCTTGACCTTCGCGAACGCCAGGCTCGTGCCTATGACCTCAGCATTGCCGCTCTCGTCTCCGACTCCATCTACAACTTCGGCGAGCTCCTTCTCCACCCCATCCTGGACACACTCGCCAACACCCCACACGCATGGCTGCGCGATCTCCTTTTCGCCTTCAACCGTGGCGACCTCGGCGCATACGATGTCCTCGCGGGCAACATCTCGAAAGTGCCCCTCCTCAAGGAGCACCAGACCTTCTTATATCAGAAAATCTCTTTATCCGCGCTGACGGAGACGGTATTCCGACGACCCCCGCACGACCGCGCCATGACGTTCCAGACCATTTCCCAGGAGACTAAGGTTTCGCCGAATGAGATTGAGCATTTGATCATGAAGGCGTTGAGCTTGGGCCTTTTGAGGGGAACGATTGACCAGGTGGCGGAGATTGCCCGAATCAACTGGGTGCAGCCCAAGGTGTTGGACATGAAGCAGATTGAGAGCATGAGGACGCGGTTGAAGGAATGGGATGCGAGCGTCAACCAGCTCGGCAACTGGATCGAAGGGGTTGGGAAAGATGTTTGGGCTGCTTGAGCGAGCTGGTCTCTGTGATCGGACATGTGACATTACCCTAGGTATGCTCGCTTTCCCTCATACATGGGGTCCTGGGCTGCGCAGTGGGTGCCTACTCGAGGGCAACGCGCGATAGATGTAATGATAGATGAAGTGGTCGGTCTCGATACCAGCCCACACCAATGCATCATGAAGCCAAGACAACTCCTAATATCTTGACAACTGCTATAACGTCATATGCTATGTGGTATCATACAATGTTCGTTGTTGGAGGGTTGCTCCACCATTCTGAACCTTCTGTCTACAACAGATCCTGCATCGCTCACTGGTACCATCCTCACCATCAAGCATTCTGTACACACTCCGCCAACGCACCCCACCCGTCTCGACACCAAGGCGCCAACACAACACCCCTCTGCGCATCCTTCACATCCCCCGTTCCCACAAACGCCTTCGCAAGCCCTACCGCGTCCAACACCCCGGTCGGCGGCGCCCCTCTCCTAGCCGTCTCCTTTGCCATCGTAGCCGAAAAAGCATCACCTCCAGCAGCATCAGCAAGTTCCTTCCACCCAGCATGTTTCCACGGCGCAAGCATAACGCTACACCTCGCCTCGTCGAGCTCGCTTTCCTGTCCACCAAGGAGAAAAGCAATCGCCTCGACAACCTTCTCCACACGGGCGAGCTGCTCGGCTGTGAGGTCCTTGTTTGTGCGGAGAGAGTCGAGATCTTCTTTCACAGCTTCCATGGTGTCTTCGTCTTCGTCTACGACGGCCATCGCGCCCAAGAGTGTAACAACGCCGACGTGGCGGCCGTGTGTCTCAACGGCGGCGAAGAGTTGTTGTCTTGCTACATCCTTTTCGTTCTCGCCGCCTTTGGCCCAGAGGACTTCAGCGAGAAGGCAGATGATGTCTGGGTTGGAGCCTGTGGCTTCGAGAGAGGTGCGGAAGTAGGGTATAGCTGCATCGAGGTCGCCTTGGAAGTAGTGGGCGAGACCAGCTGTGAGGCGTGCGGATAGTCGAATCTTGGAGAGAGCGCCTGCACTCAGGATTGAGCTGTTTGATGCTGAGTCGAAATCAGAGAGGAGCTCTATCGCTGTTTCCGCCTCGTCTACAGCAGAGCTATCAGAGCCAGTGGCGAGCAGGTTTCGGGCGAGGTCATTCTTGGCTTGGGCGTATCGCACAAGTGCAGAAGTTGACTCGGAAGTTTCGTAGTCTTGCTCTGCACCGTCGCAGATTGCGGTCAATCCTTTGATAGCAGCATCATGGCTGCCTATGCGCTCAAGGAATAGAGCCGCAAGATGTTTGTGAGGAATATCGTACGGAGCCTGGTACCTCAGTTGGTGCAGAGCAAAGAGCGGCTGGATGATGTTGGTAATGTTGCTTGATGCCGACGGCGATGACACGAGGAAGTCAAAGGTCGATGTCGCATATTGGCGTTTGGTGAGTAGAGGTGAGGAGTCAGAGAGCTCGAAAGCATGAGTGAAGTGTGATAGAGCTTCGTTTGTTTCGCCATAGAGCAAAGCGACGATGCCCTCACCCACCCACGCCAAAGCGTAGTCTGGATCTGTTGATTGAGCGCGGGCAAAAGCTTGATGTGCGAGTTCGTGGTCGTTCTGGAGGAGGTAGAGCGTTCCTAGATTGGCCCACGCACGTACACTTCGTTCATTGAGATGTAAAGAGCGGACAAAGGCATGCTGGGCGACCTTTGGATTCAACGTAGTCGTGATGACTCCTAGAGAATTCCAAAACTCGGAGTTGCCTGCCTCCAGCTCGATGGCGCGCTTGAAGCACTGCATAGCCGCACGCAGGAAGGTCGTGATCTTCTGGTCTTGCTCGCCCTCTTGTTCTAAACATACGTGAGCGCGATACTCGGTCCAACCGAGATTGTACCAGGCGACTGCCTGCGCATGTATTTCACCTGCACAACTCGCTATCGCCCGTTTCTGCGCAAAGATCGAAGCGCTCAGTATCCTCGTCAAGAGTGGCTGCTTTTGCGAAGAAAGTTGGTCGAGGTCTTCTACCCCAACGCCATCTATAGACTTGTGAGTATTGTAGTCGAGTTCGATCTTTGATTCGCTGCGTAGGAGATTTGCGACAGTAGTCGTCGGGAATTGATCGAGCTTCTCCTGAACCCATGTGAACAATCCGCATGCGTCGCCTACGGCTTTCCAGAGGTTGAAGGCATCCGGTTTGTACTCAGCAATGGTAGCTGCAACTTCAACAGCTCGGAGTGCACTGTCGGCTGCTTCTCCAAAGAACCCGGTTTCGATGCATCGCCAGCCTTTCTCCACTAACGTCTGTAGCAATGCGATAGATACACCGAACTCTTGAGGTCTATCAGCCATAACACTTTCGTAGCCCTTGATAGCGTCCTCGAATTCACTCAGCTCGCGGTTGACGTTGGCTAGCATGTACCTTGCGAACCAGCTCTCTCCGTCAAGTTTCTTCATAACAACGCCATCTGAAGGATTCTCGGCATAGTTGAAAGCTCTGGCAGCAGAGTTGTATCGACCTGAGTTGTGGTAGCTTTCACCTAGACCGATATACGAGTGGTAGTCGTTCGGGCTGAGACGTAGGGCTGATAAGAACGAAATGATGCTCTTCTGATACTCTTGCTTGTTCATCTGTACGACGCCCAGCGCGGAGAACGGCCAGCTGATACCCTTCTTCTTCGATCCAGGTGTGGGACGGACTTTGCCTGAGTCGACCACGCGCTGTGATATGACTTCGACGATATCCCACTCGCCTTGGTCGGCGAAGAGGCGAGCGAGATGTTCAGCTGCAACGATTTCGGAGGGCGACAACTCAAAGGCCTTCTGGAAGCATTGCCTAGCTCGTTTCTTGTCTCTGCTGTAGACTTCGTAGTAGATGCCAAGTTTCGTGTAAGCTGGTGCGAAATTTGGGTTTGCTTTGATCGCAGCAAGAAACTGAGTGTAGGCACCTTGGCGGCTTCGGCGAGCAGCTTTGGACGGATCGAGCTCCCATATACACGCGCCGATTCTATACAGCGTCTGAGCGCGAAGTTCTCGACCACGTGGCTTCGTGGCATCTAGTTGCGGATAATCCAGGTACTCTCGCAGTCTCGTCAAACCTTGTTCGTAGTCGCCAGTACGTGCCTGGCACCAGGCGGCTTCTGCACCAATGCGTCCGTTTGATGGATCCTGCTTGAGAGCCTGCTCCAGGAATTCAACGGCCTGCGCGTGCTCTTCTTCTTCCTCTAGGATGAGGCCGATGCCAATCAATGCTGGAGTAAATTGAGGTTTGCGCTTTAGGATGGATTTGAATATGTTCTTTGCTTCTAGGTGATTCCTGGGTGCCTGGTAGTACACTAGCGCGGTAGCGAGTGTGCTGTTGAGCGCGTCTTGCACCCTGGGAGTTGTGAGCATTTAATCTAGTCTCTGTCGTTGTGCTATAGTTACCTCTGGAAGGACAGGTCCGTTTTCTTCGACTCAGCGGCGGCTAGCTTCAAGCCTTTTCGAGTTGTCTCTACGGCACTTTCGTATTCTTCCAATGAGAGGTAATAGTCTGCAAGCAAACAATGTGCCAGCGTTGAGGATTTTGCCTCTAGTATACCGTCCTATGCATTTGTTAGCAAGTGGACGTGCACTGTAGAGTATGCACAGCATTGCAAATATCAGACATGCCAACGTACCGTCATCATCATCAAACAGTCTTCTTGCGAGAGTGGTCCATCCTGAAAGAGAGCTACCCCGCCTTCGCTCAGATCTGGACCATCTGTCTGTTCTCCTTCGACCGCAAGTGGGTATTTTGATATCCCACTGCTCAAATATCCGGTCAAGACTTTGGAAAGCCCTTCGCCCGGGAAAAGCTCGACAAACTGCCGTAACGTCTGGATATCCAGATCTAGCAGGTCGTGCGCGCTGTCATGCGACGCCATCGTGAAACAGCAACTCCAGGGAATCGATGGACCGGCGCCAGATTACAACAAGCAGAACAGAACAGGTAAAGTGCGACAAAAACGGGGGAGTGGGTGATTCGAGGCGAGGTGGGAGTTTGGAGGGGCAGAGGTCGTGATGTTTGTACTTCATAAGGCTGAATTAAGCTTTCGCTAGTGCCGGAACGTCATTGACAAACATCCCACTTCGTCGCTCCGACTTTCACCCCACTACTCCTCTATGGCGACGACATAGCATTGCTGTGCATCTCGCGGTGCACGAACATATCAACATATCTCTTACCGCCACCATGTCTACGAAGGCTGCGCTGAAGGCTGCAAAGTCAGCCATCGACTCCAAGAAGTGGGACGAAGCGAAGGAGCAAGCAAACACGGTGCTCGAGAAAGACGCCCAGAACTACTTTGCGAAATTGTTCCTTGGGCGCGCGAATGATGGTCTGGGCAAGCTGGACGATGCCGCGCAAGCATACAACGACGCAACGAAGATCAAACCCGAGGATCCTCAGGCATGGCTGGGTCTGCGGGGCCTGTATGAGAAGCAGGGACCGGCAAGAGTGGATGAGAACACGCAAGTCGGAGTGAAGCTGGCAGAGATATACGCAGACCTGTATGCTTTTTCTCTTGTTGGCGGAGAGACTCGCACTGATAGCTCTAGGGACGACGCACATAAATCCCAATCCGCGATAGACAAGCTCGTCGATCACGCCCGTAGGCACGCCACGAAGCTACAATACGCACGCGCACTCTCCACACAGCTCCCCACATCGCCCGTCTACTCGTACCTTGAAGGACGTCTTCCTCAGCCAGCCGCCACATACACCCGCGTCGCTGACATTCACGAGAAAGAGGAGGCGCAGACGATCAAGCAACAAATTGCCGAGCGCAAGACGCGGCTTGGTGCGACTATGGAAGGTACGACGATGCAGGTGAAAAATGAGGTCTATGGTGCAAGTCCGCTTGAGGGCATATATCAGAGCATCATTGACTGGACTACCGATGACGAGCAACGGAGGGAGTATGAGGAGAAGTTGCTGCAGAGGGCGTACGACACTTTGCTTGCGTTACCAGTCGGACAGAAGGCGGAGAAGAGGGACAAAGTGATGAAGTTGGCACACGACATGGTCATCATTCGACATCCATTTTTACTGGCCTGGCAGATAGAGCTGGAGTGGAGATCAGGACTGGAGGTCGAGGCATATTGAGCGCATCGTTAGCAGGAGTTACAGTCTACGTTGCAAGGTGTTCCAGGCGCGAAAGGGTAGCGTAAAATGTTGCATATCGACCAAAATATCCATAAAGGAATTGATTATTAGCCCAGACTCAAAGGAAACGACGATAAATTCCTATCACTCCTATCATTCAAGTTGACTCCTGAACGCCTTCCATGCAATGCGCTTCGCCCCTACTCATGAGCCTGCAGCAGCCACAACTCTCTTCTTCTCCTCTGCTGAATACATGCTTCCTCCCTGCTTCAGCGCATGGATCAGCATAGGGATACTACTGCTCTTGAAATCATTCGCTTCTCGCACCTTGTCGAGGTCATCAGCTAGCTCTACTGTCACCTTGCGCAGATAGATCGATGCAAAGTCCTCCGATTCTTTGGAAGGCGGGTTCGACGGTGCTTTTGCTGATATCGTGGAAACTGGGACTGCCTCTCCATCACTCATATGAGTATCCTCATCTTCTTCCTGTGCTGGCGCGGGTGCGGGTTTGGAGCTTTTGGCTTTCTTTGACTTTTTGATGGGTTTTGGCGACTTTGCTGGAGCAACCTGACTCTTTCTTAACGCTATTTCTTCGGAACCTGTCATTGACTTTCATACCTCTTCGTTGACTTCCTTTGGTTTTATGCTCTTGGTCTCAGAAACATCACTATCACTTTCCGACGAAGAAACAGAAACTAGCAGGGTCAGCGCTTTGTGAACCGTCCCTCGCGCACGTACGACTCACCAACTGTCCGACTCTTGCTCTTCTTCGATCCTGGTCTCTTGCGCTTTTCCGAATTGTTCGACTGTGATACCGCCATGTTCGTGTGTAGGTGGTATTTGGCAGCTCTGAAAAAGTTCACGATGAATGTTAGCTTATCTTATCGCCACGTGACTAACTAGCTGAGACTAGCGCAAGCCGGGCGCCGCTAAACTTCACGTTGCTAGAAATGGAAAATGGACAGTGAGTTATCAAAGCCCTCATAGAGCTTTTGCAAGATGTCGCCATGTGATTGCGACTTAATTCTCCTACCTGGGGTTTTCTGGGTCTGGATTGTACGTCGCTTCCTTGCGCTAATTACTAGAAGTGGACCCAGAGGATGAGTGGTTTAAGGAGAAGGTTGAGAGCTAAGTCTGTGACATCCATGAACATCAAGGATGAAGGAACTCGGCTGTGTGAAACACGATCTTCACGAAAGAGATGGGTCGGTGTCTAGGCTAACTTAAAGATGCTGCCTCGCAGAGCCCAAAGGATCGTGGTCGATGCTGCGGATCGCCGCGGACCATGGTCCCGCGCGAGGGCTAGCATCACGCGGCATAGCCTTGAATTGTTTAGACACATCTGCTAAAGGGTAGTTTTACCATAGCGGCGCTTTCCATAAAACTTGGCCAACAACGCCTGAAAACAGTTCGCGGTTCTGAGTGGTTATCGCAGTTGGTCATTTAGTGGCGCGGGAGTGAGGTCGTAGTCGGTATAAGCTCATGTATATCCAGTATGATAGTATCCTTATGCACAATGCGAAGGGATTCCTGATAAGCTTTGAGGCGTTCCACACCGTTTACAATTTCTATCATCAGGCCCCCATAAGCAGACTGCGCCGGCCTCGTAACATACGCTTATTTCATCATCATACGCCTTGGCCCCCAGCCTCCACTCATGAGACATTGACTTATAGCTTGCTTTTCACGGTCATAGCTGGTAAGCGAAATGCTGTGAAATACCAACCGAATTGCAAAGATCGGAAGTCATCTTACGCCACACCGCAATAGATACTCAAACTTGCGGCAGCTACCAAGCGATTTGTTACGAAACACTGCGGCATGGACACCCAACTCTAATATTGACGTGTTCGATATGCCACCGGATGCCTAGTCGGACTTTTCATGCGTAAGAGACACAGCCTCACGATACCATAGGTAGAGGATCAGGATCATCCTTGCATGTTAATACTTTCAATGTTAGAACGATTATACTACCCTCCAATACATCGCAGCGTATCAGCTACTCCGGGTTCTACTTGATGAAATAGGGATACTATATCGTTGAAGGCTCACCTCGTCTGTTCCCATATAACGAAGGTGCTACCGCGGGGTCTATCAGGCACCAAATTGACGCCCTAATTTCTTCGTTTACGAATGCTATAGTCTCTGGTTTCTTCTTGAAATTGCATTCATTCATCGAGGGGCAATTGGTGTACGCACGCTCACTAGTCACTGATCTGACAAAGACTTCTGTTAGACGCCCGTGGCCCACTCTACTACGCACGCCCATGCTCGGTCCTTTCGATCATGCTCTTCCTTCGGGGCGCAACATCGCCTCCACCGTCAACGTAATGAGATGGTCTCTCGGGCGAGTTCGTCAATGTTGCTTTCTCTCTCTCCGTACTTATACTGACGTGTACGGCTTTATCAATGATTATCATCCTTTCTACTATCAGTCGCGGTCCAACGTTTTCAAGCTCTATTGTTATCATTCATAGATTTTACTAGAATATTGCAAGCGTCATGCATTCTTCCTCTGTCCTTGCCACTCTCGCCCTCGCATACCCAAGCTTCGCTCAGTACAGTCTGAATTGGAACTATGATTCCACAAACCTATTCGACAACTTCGATTTCATCAACGAGCCGGACACTAGCTTCACACAAGGCTTCGCGCAATACGTCGCTAAGGATGAAGCACTGTCGTCTGGACTAGCCACTTACACCAACAACAAAGTCCGCATCGGCGTCGACACCAACAACACACACCCCCTGACCAGCACTGGCCGGAAGAGCGTTCGCCTCCACAGTAAACAACAATTCGACAATGGATTGCTCGTTGCTGATTTTGCGCATCTGCCCGTATCGGGATGCGGGATGTGGCCTGCCTTGTGAGTTACTCATGCGAGTTGCAATGGCGATGGAAGCGTCGCTGACCGAACACAGTTGGGTCTACACAGGCGAACAATCTAGCGAAGCAGAATACTCCGAAATCGACATAGTGGAGAACACCAACGCAGCCACCGCAAACTCGCACTCCTTTTACACGGGCGCGCAATGCACCATCAAAGTCAACAAAGGCGAATCTACCCGAGGTAACGACTGCCACCATGTGAGTGGAGAGGTCGACGGCTGCAGCTTTGCGGCTGAAGAAGGCACATTTGGAGCCGCGTTCAATGACAACGGGTATAGAGTCGTCGCGATGCAGCTTGAAGCCGATGGTATCAAGATCTGGCATTTCAAGGACGGCGATATTCCGAGTGACATCGCATCTGGGAACCCGGACCCATCGCAGTGGGAGAACCCCACTGTGGATATTAGCCCGGACAACTGCGATATCTCGAAGGCATTTTCAAGGTTTAAACTTGTAGGTCATATACTGCTCTTCATGCAATTGCTAGAGGTATGAGCATAACTGACTCGAACATAGATTATCAACACCACGTTCTGCGGCTCATGGGCTGGTGGCGAAGACTGGAACATTCAGTGCGCTGCGACCACGGGTCAACCAACCTGCAATGACTGGGTTGCAAACAACCCGGATGACTTCAAGGACACCTACTTTGAAATCAACTCCGTGAAGCTATTTCAGAAGTAGCGCGGTGGCGAGGCTTCAACGGAGTCCGAGAAAGGAGAACCAAGAGGAAGTCAGTTAAGAGGCAGTGGACCGGAAGGGAATGTTTTAAGTCCAGACACTGTCCCATAGACGTCCCTGCCTGGGGTAACAAGGTGCGGCGTAAAAGCTAGTTAGAATAGAAAGTGAAGGTCTGTAAAGCTCATCATGAGGGCTCTCAACTCGTAGTGCTTCGCATTAGACTACCCTGATATCTCACAAAATCCTTCCATGTGCCTTTGAGTGTCCATGCCGAAATCACCTTGCCACACTTAGATGATGCTCTACTGACGCATTGAAGATTCCCCATCCGGTCCTCACGAAAGGGAATACTGCCCATGGAAGCTCTCCTATGTCTCCACTCCCCCCACAACCCAATGGCCTCGAACATCTATTTCCCACCCTGCGAAAACGGTGCCAGGAAAAGGGCGTAAAGCTCACGTAGCCCCGCCGACGTCTTAAGTAGCGCCCTTGGCGATGATTTCCTCCAGGGAGATCGTGCCTTTGGATTCTCTTCCATCATATCCAGTCTCGTAGAGCAATTTGTGCAAAGCAAGCACGAGATCGCAGACGAAATCGTGCGGCATCGCGCGACAATGGCTTGAGAGACTGCTGACATTGGTGCGCGTCCAAAGATCAACGAAAAGCCGTCTTGCTACACTAGTCGCCGGGGTGCCGTTGTAGAGAGTTTGGACGGCAACGGGACCTGGTACAATCCAGGCTACAACAGCCGTCTTTTCTTGAGCGACTGCGAGGAAAGCTTCGAGGACATGGACTTTGGCCCGATAATCTTGGAGCTTCTCAGACAAGACGTAGAGTTTGCTGAGAAAGTCATGTTCGAGACGGAGCTTTTCCATAGTAGGAATTTCTCCGAATAGCGCCTCTGGCGTCACGATCTTGTTCGTATAGACCAGGTTGGTGTAGGCGCTAAACACTTCCACTTCGTCTTCCGGAAATTTGACAAATCGGTCTGACCTCTCCGCCCAATCGCCATTCATTGCACGACGAAAGAACTCCGAGCGTCCACATACCATGCCTTCGTGTAGGAGGAAATCTCGATGGTTGGGCTCTTTGCCGACGCGGATCGTTAAGAAAGCGCGCGCTTCGAAACTACAAGCTTAGATTGCGACAAAATGTCAAAGCCGGGAAGCTCTTACCTCATTGCGCCGCGCTTTGGCGTCCGAGATGCCCCAGCCAGCGCCATTGTGGCTGCGTGTGCTCAATCAGATAAGTAGGTTGTAGATGAGAAGAGGAGGTTTAGGCGCAGAAGTTTTTCCAAGTGTAGATTACAGTTGTAGAACGCGCGACCGTGCCACTCACCTTCACCTTCACCTTCACCTTGATGGGCATGTGGATGACTGGCCGACCGCACACCGCTACGTACGCGAGTCATTGTCGCGAGCTTGCTGCGTCGGAGCGATCTTTGAGAATGTGCTAAAGTTTTAGGACTCAATAGGTTTTGTTTAGCACATGGGGAAAGACTAACATTTCACCAGTAAAACGAGCGGAAAGAATGTTTGGCAGAAACGACATTAATGAGGAGGCAAAAGAAAGGGTATCTTATCGTACAGCCGCACAAAAGGAAACAAGACCTTACACGACCATCTCATCTCACTCACATCAGCCCGAAATCATTATCATCCATAGGTAGCGGCTCCACCATACTCAGCTCTCCAAACTCACTACTAACCTCCTCATCATCACTACTGTCATCATCATGGCCTGCAACCTCCGTCACCACAACAGCAGGTACACTTTTTGGTGTCACAGTAGTATCCAGAGACGGCGGCAAACCCAACGGATTCTTCAGCATTCCTTCCAGAGGCGGAGAGACTTTCTGGGATTCGAGATCCCGCATTGTGATCTTGTACTCCTCCTCTTCATCAGAGGAAGTGGGCTCGGTGAAGTTCGTGCGTTGCCGAGGTGCTGCGGCGGTGGGTACCATGTTCGAGGGGGTCTGACGCTGATGCGAGCGGGAGGCTATGGGGAAGGTGGATTGCCTGGGAGCGTTGGAAAGAAGGTCTTGCGTTTTGATGGCGCCAGATAACGGGTCTGTATCCTCAGATAGCGTGTTGCGGGACAATTGTTGCCTCTCCGGTGCGGGAGATGGCATTGTCATTTGTCTCCGCATTTGTGGCTGTTGAGCAGACCTTGATTGCGAGATCATTGGTCGTCGCAGTGGCGCCTGCTCACTAGTATTCTGGTTTGGCGAAGGTGTTGGTGGGCTGGTGTTCGATCGGCCTGGCACTACAACCATCTCCGTTGCACCTTGAGCCGACGGATCCGACTGGTGGCTCTCCTTCTTGTGCTTTTTGACATGCTCCCTGACCTGCTGCTTCTTCCTCTCAGCTAGCTCTAAAGCCCGCTCCTGTTCAGCGACCTTGTTGAAGTCGACATCGCCGAAACCAATCTTAGTTAGAATGGTGCCAACGAGGTAACGATATTTGTCGTGACCGTTGACAAGCTTACTCATGTCAGCGTTTTCGATACCGTATACGCCTTCCACATCTTGTAAGCCTGCAACGCCGAATGCGAGCTTTGTTGAGCGGTAGAGGAAGCCGAGAATGTAGTCTTCAGTACTATACACATTTACTACGCGGTCCGCGACCACTGAGCGTATTAGTCTCCAAGATTTACTGTCAGAAGGTGCTGGTGCTCCCATTAGAACCACGGACTCCACAAGGCCAAAGGCGTGCTGCTCAGCCAGTTCAATCAGACAAGAGTAGATCACCCTTGCTCCAATCGAATAGCCCATCAGAGTCACTGGGCGCTTTCCCTGTACGCCGTCAATCAGAGCATGGGCTAAAACCTTTCCGGCTTTGTCCGCTCGGGCGAGCGCCACGCTGAATGGGTTATCAAGAACACTTGCAACCTTGACAAGCCCCAATGGCCAGAGTCCAGCATAGAGCGCTCCGAGGAGGGTGCGACTGACGATGGTGTACGTGACACCGTCCCAAGCGTAGCTGAAGAGCACATCGTTGAGAGAGTTGCCCATTCGAAGCATGGCGTCCAGTTCGAATCGCAGAGCGAATGCCTCAGTCCCTAGGGCATCGACAACTTCCCATGGCTTGCTCACATCGGATGGAGAGCTGAGCCAGCCACTTATGCCGATAGAGACGCGAAGGCGATGCTGTTCACGTTTTGTAGGGTCACGAGCGTCTTGTTCTTCAGCCCATTCATGATCACGCTGCGCCGATGGACGTTCCGGGTCTGTAGTGATTCAGTACGAGCATAGACTCTGAGCATACCAAGTCTTCAACACTCACCCTGAACCGGTATGAATTCAAAGTCTTGCACTTCCTTGGCATACTGTTCCATGATTCTCCCAGTCATCTTTGCGCCGTAGGCCCCAAAAAGGGACCCGACGAGGACCGAACTGCCAGCAAGAGCTCCCAGGTAGGTGGTCACTACACCGAGACCTAGCCCGCCCATAACAGTACCAAGGCCAGCAGCCAGAAGTGGAGCAGCAAGGCCTCCAGTAACACCAATCAGTACCGCACCACCCACAGCAGCGAGACCGACCTTCCACTTTCTCGATGCGGCGTCGCTGGAGGTTTGTTTCTTGGCGGATTCTTCAGCGTCCATCTGCGAAGCCGCAGTTGCCAGAAGTCCTTGAGCGACTGACTTCTCATGCTCCGCAAGAAGCTCCGACTCTAGCTCTAGACTACTTGCGAGGTGAAGCAGTAGAACTCGCGAGTGCGCTGGGTAGTGCTCCAAACTGAGGAGCAGCAGTAGAAGACAATGCAAGACCAACACCCTCTTCTCTTTGTCAAATGCTAGGAGCTCGGTCTCAATGATGTCGTATCGGCCGAATGTCTTTTCTCTGCCCTTTGCGTGGGTGGTGCCGCTGAACGGATCTCCATCGAAGTCTATCAGCAGTGAATTGCCCTGCTTCTGCCTATTTGCCTCCTCGAGCATCTGTTTCCTCTTCGATTTCGCTTGTCGGACCACCTCGCCTCGTACGCAAATCACATCGCAGATGCGGTGCATGACGCCTGCTCGCCATTTGTCAAAGAAGGTGAGAGCGCTTCTCCGCAGAGCCTGCATCTGTGTTGATTCCACTTCCATTTGCCTCGCTCTCCTAGCTCTTTCTGTAGCCATCGTTGCCTCATCTTGCGTCTCGTCGAAGCTTATGAGGTCCTGTGCGGGGTTCTTTGGTTTGGGTGAAGCTGTAGGAGCTGCCGTAGTCGAGGACGTCGTCTCGTGCGTTCTGTTCGGATCGAAGGTGGCTATAAGGTCGCCGCGCATCGCGTCAGTGCACAGCAGCACCAGGAGGGCGAGCTCGATGCGGAGGGTGGGTGTCTCGAGGACGGAGGTGAGCGAGGCTCCTTCATCTTGTTTGGAGGCATTCGAGCTGCTGCCCGTTATTGCATTGGCGACTTTGAACAGCATGCTGGATTTGCAGGGCAGACTGAGGCTTCGGCGTCCGCTGTGACTGAGGAGTGCTGCCTTATGGGTGAGGCCGAGGCGCAGTTACGAGCTTCGGTATCGGTTGCCTGGGTGCTCCGAAACATGGAGGATCCGGCCCCCGAGTTCTGTCGCCCGGAAGACGGACCATCACATAGTCGAGCCTAGTGGGCCCGAAGGCGCTATGTAGATGACAAGGTCGGGTGTATCTGGCAGCTCATTGGTTTGTTGCATCGAAGCAGGAATCATCATTAAGGCCTGGAGATGAACAGGGCGGCCTTGGACCCTGGGTGGTCGCGAAGCCACGTGATCTCGTGATAGCGCGCGGACGCGTTGGGAATCGATCAAGGTAGTCCCCTCTTTAAGCCATTGCCGCGGCTGCGAAAACAGGTACTTCGGCACGAACTTCGTAACATAAAGTCTATTTGAGCCATACTCCAAAAAATGCAAATGCCTCTCTAAACTAGACCCCTTGCCAAACAATCTCAACCTTCGTCCCATGCTCACCGCCCGCATAAAGTTTCTCTTGCGTAGTCCCACGAGCAACCTTATCCGCACTCCAAACCGCATTCCCTCCGGCGGCCAACTTCCCATCCGCACTGGTAAAGGCTGTCGCCGTCGTCACACTACCCCCACAAGTAAACGCCCCAGAAACAACGCCACACTTCCCCTTCGACGAGCTCAACGTAAAGCCATCACCAGCAGCGGTAGCAGTAATAGTGCCGCAGGTCCCAGATGTATACCAAGTCCCCGCAGTAATGATACATCCTTTCTTCGCGCCATCCACATTGATGTTAAGGAAACCGCGGCCACTGAAGGGTGTACCGGGCGTGCTGGTTTGTGTGGGTGTTGGCCCACCGCCGGTCGTGGTGGGCGCGGATGTGGGACTTCCGCCGCTGCCGCCGTTCTTGGGAAGGTACTTAATGCCTGTGGCGGGGCAGGAGGATTTCATGCCATCTGGATTGGAGGGGATGAATTCGCCGGTTTGAATGGACCCGCGGACATCGTAGTGGTACCAGATTTCGTTGAAGACGCCGGATTTACAGCCTAATGTCACGGTGACGCCGGGACGTTTGGCGGCGAGGGCGTCCTGGATTTGTTGGGTGGTGTAGGTCTTTGAGGTTGAGGGGGTGATGCCTGCTGCGGAGAGCCACTGTAGTGGATTAGCTTGTCGTCTTCATCCGTTAGGGGACTGTTTGACCTACTTCGTAGCTAGGCAGGTCTTTGAATAGATCTACGGCCTTTTGGAAGTAGTCGACCACCTCTTCTGTTTCTTTGTGCTCGGTGTAACACGTCGGCTCGAGCGTGCTGATGCATGTGCCGTGCTTCGCCCACTCATGCTCCCAAAAGGTCTCGTCATCACCCTTGTAGTCCTTCCAGTACGTGCTCATGTAATCCAGCAGTTCCGTTTTGCCAAAGTTCGATATAATAGCTGAGATGTTCGTGTATTCGCGGGAGCGATCACAGTTCGCATCGTAGGTGCCGTCGCATCGATCTGGCCTATTCCAAGCACACTTTAGCACTTATACCCGCGCCGATGAGAGACGGAGATAGGTACATACCACAACCCATGGAGCGTCCAGCTATCATCCGGCCCAGTGACCGGCTGCGTATCCCAAAACTGCGTCTGCAGCAGCTGCCCACCCGGCGCATTGAAGCAGCACAGGTCCTCCACCAAAGTCGTGTTATGACAGCTCAACTGCGGATTCGAGCAAGCCTGAGGTGTGCCACCTAATGCCATCTGTCCACCACCGAGCAGCACCTGTGCGCCGCCAAACACGAGCTTAGAGAGCGATCGCAAAGAAGGAACGGAGGAAGCCATAGTGTCCGATGCCGAGGAGGGGATAAAGGCAGAAGAGCCATCTTGAACACCCTCTTTTATAGCCGCAGCCAGGGTATGCAGTATGGCCATAGCGAGAAGGTGTACTGTAGTCGCCGCGCAGCTCCGAGGATCAGGTATCCAATCCGCCGTCTCCTACGGACTTGGGGACAACCACAAGCTTTGCGGGGGCGCACTCTTAGCAATCTTGTTTGCACGTTTGTCCTGCTCGTTCAGCTGATTCGTTCCCTCTTAATACACTGCAAACACAGCTATCCGGAAATGGGAGGTGGTAGGTAAGGTAACGTAGGTGATCGACTCTAGCTTCCGGAGGACGCGCCCGGGAGATGTCGCTCGTATATAAAAGGGCCGAGGTACATAGCCACTCATGGCGCAGCTCCAGGCATCACGTTGCGCGAGGTCACGTAGCAGGGCCCGTCGCAAGATATGAGACATGATAAGGATCGCTGGGTGATGGGCCAGTCAAATGCGGTGGCGGGTAGGGCGTGGATCAGGCACGTGGGAGTGATGCAAGGGTCTCGATCGATCTGCGGCGGCTTACCGGATTAGGATGGTGCTTGTGAGGCTCACAGTGGCTGCTGCATGAGGACATTGAAGCGCTGAACACTTGATCAGAAGAAGAAGGTACGGGTATCTCTTGGTCGCTATTCCCACTAGGACAAGTGTCCATATCATACAAACAGTCGTATGTATTCTTCGCAACGTGCCGAAACTGATGCACGTCCACATACGGTAAGCATGACCGCGTCGAGCTCATCAGCCAGAGGCAGGCCTGCGCCAGCGGTGGAAAGTCTCATGGCTTAAAGAAAAAGTAGGTAGACAGTCGTGCAAGAGGGGAACATCCCTCAGTCGTTGCTCCCAGCAACGTATGCGCCTCCACCAGAAATAAACGTATGCACCTCCACCGGAAATGATCATGCTGCTCAATAGTAGCGGTCCGCGTCGTCGTAGTTCGGTTGACCATAACTCCTATCAACATCGTCCAAGCTTCTGTACTGCGACTGCCCACCGCCGCGGCCGCGGCCGCGACCACCGCCTCCTCCACCTCGGTCTCCGCGGTGTCCACCACCACCACGTCCTCCGCGTGCGCCATAGGAAGGATTTCGGTTGCCTCCGCGACCGCGATTTTGGTTGCCGCCGCGGTAGTTGGAAGGACCGTTCTGGCGCCTGTCGTCGTATGGGCGTTGGTTCTGCGGCCGTGAATCTCTTGAGTATCCGTTATCGTCCTCATCGTGTTGTGTCCGTCGCTGATTCGACTTATTCGGAAAGAAGCTCTCCCACTTGCTCTCGTGCGCTTGCTCTTCTTCTATCCTCAAAACCATCTTCTCTCCAACAACGCTCTCGAATAAGTACGACTCCGCTTCCGATACGGGTTGCCAATTGTTGATCCGCGCAGCGTCTGCTGGCCTTCCCCCCTTGCGTATGGCAAGGACTACCGTCGGCGTCGGGTTCTCTGAGTAGATCTTTGTTGACTTGGGAACTGGCTCCACCTGCGCTGCCCATAGCTTGTTCTCAAAGCTTGCGATACCTATCACCTTCCACATGACCTTGTTGCCAATGCCACCGACCTTATCGAGGATGCTCTTCGGGCAGGGTTTCGGCGTGATGAGTATGCTGTTGGCAAGATAGCGAACGTCGCCGTCCGGTCCATTGATGTAGCGCTTCGCAAGCTCAACGAGCTTCTCCGTCGTGGCAGTGGGAATCATGTAACCAGTATAGAACACCGTCTTTTTGATCTGGTATGGTGGCATGCCCGGTGGTGTATTACCAGCCTTGACCTGGACGTTGTGGGCGTTGATTATGCGCTGGATCTGGGCGATCTCGGTGACGGGTTCGAGCTGCGTCGCGTTCTCGGCTACCTGAACGACCTCAGCGACGAGTGGTTTTCGCGACGTAGGCAAGGAGCCGGCCATCAGGTCCTTGTTGAACTGAAAGAAAAAATCGCGGAAGCCTTTAGTGCTAGATAGTATTAGCAAGCAAGGCTAAACGGGCATTTGGGACGTACTGCTTCACGCGGTCCTCATATATCCGTATCTCCTCTGCATCCTTGTATGTGTACACGATATCCTTGAGAAGCTCCTGTTTGAAGTGCATAGTCGACCTGAACTTCTGGCCGGCCGGGCCGACGCTCGGTTTGAGGCAAACCATTTGGAAATTGAGGTTCTTGCTCCGCGCCATACGCTTAATGAGGTCGGCGAACCCGTGCTCCGAGCGTCCGGTGAGCAGCACGTTGAGCGCATCCTTCTGTTGCATTGAAAGCTCGACAAGCGCAACAATCTGCTCATTCCACCAGCCCTTCCAGGCGCGTGCCTCCTCCTTCTCTGCGCCCTCGCCGGTCGCGGCTAGGATGCTCGAGTCGTGCCACCAGCCACCATTGACGAACATGTCGGGTGAAGCGAGCTGGCCGATTGTCACGCCATTCCATATCTGCTTGTTCGGAAGCGGGCTCGCGAACAGCGTGTTGTCGAAGTCGTAGATGTGGATCGATTTGACGTCGGGGGCGGCAGGCAGGTCCTTGTCATCACATGACCACCTCTTCAATGCAGTGACGGTGTGGTGTGCTTGCTTGCTGTTGAGGCCTGCGTTGGGCGCAGGCCGGGTCGATGTTGCAAGCATGGTGGGTAACGACCGGTGGACGGATGGAGAAGAGAGGCGCCGTGTCGCGGCAAGAAGCATGAGATCCAATACAGGTTATCTTACACCGGGACCACGTGGTCAAAATCGAAGTGTCTGTCAGCAGCACGCCGCGTAACAGTGAGTGTGAATGCGAATGTTGGAACCACCAGGCTAGCCGTGGTTTTGGAAGTCGCGACTCTGGAGGCCAGAGGCCCGTGCGCCCCGTCCACTTCTTTCGCGCTTCCGAGGCTTCGGAACCTCCGCAGCCACTTCATCGTCACATGATAACGCGCATTCGCCCTTTCCATCTCAACTGTGCGTTCTACAACCTTGAAGACTCGGTACCACGCTACGCCCCTTGCGAAGGTGGTGCTAAGTTACCTTCGTGGATACCAATCTTCCTTTCCGCCACCAGTTGCGCCTACCAGCAGAGCGACGTCACCGCATGGAAGTAACCCCAGCATCGCATCAAGATGAAGATGCATGTGTCATCTGTCTCTCGTCCGTTACCGAGCGAGCTATCACGGTTCCGTGTAATCACTATACGTTCGACTTCATCTGCCTGGTGAGCTGGCTCCAGGAGCGCTCAACTTGCCCCCTTTGCAAGTCTCAAGTCACTGCTGTCCAGTACGACTGGGTATCTGTTTCCGATTTCAAGACCTATGCTATTAAACGCACCCATCAACATGAAGCTTCTACTCAGGGTGGCTTCAGACACTCCCGCCATGAACTTCCGAGGCAAGCCCGGATTTATCGCCGGCCCTGTGAGCAACCACAGCCCGACATCGCGATCTTAAAACGTCGCCATGCCTACCACAATAAGCTCTACTCATTACACGTGGGCAGCAATCCGTTTTCGGGATATCAAGATGTATCCCCGCAGATGTTTGCTAGCTCGGCGGAGCTGCAGTCGAGGGCCAAAACGTGGATCCGTCGCGAGTTGCGCGTATTCACCTTCCTATCGACCGACCCTGGGGACACTCCATATAACGGCGCTACTACAAGTAGCAATGCCGAGTTTCTGCTCTCCTACATCGTGGCCATTTTGAAAAAGGTGGACATGAAGGCGAGCAACGGCCACGCTGAAGAGCTCCTGCAAGAATTCATTGGAAGAGAAAATGCTCGACTGTTCCTGCACGAGCTGAACGCCTGGCTTAGGAGTCCTTACTCGAAGCTCAGGGAATGGGATCGAAATGTGCAGTACGAGGAGGAGCTGCTGGCACGATTCGACGAGAGAGTGCAGCCGTAGGGTTGGCCATGAGGCTTGCGTCGAATTCAGCAAGACACATCTAGATCAAGGTGAAGGTAGATGTGAGAGCGGAGAAAGGGTGACTACTTCTCGAGAGCACGGCGTTTTCGTGCAGCTTCGATGGTTGGGAACCGCATTTGTGAAGCAGCCTTCGACTCAACTCTCTCCACTACCAATAGCCGAAACTCATCGCGCCTTAGGTCACAATGGCGCAGTCTGACCATCTTGTCGGGTAAGCAAACAGAGGAATTCCGTATCAGACCTATGAGCACCACTTCCTAACACAACGAACAGTCTCCGATGGATGGATCGTTCAGCTCCGAGCCGGCAATCACACTGAACTCTTCATGGTCCATGGAGACCTTCTCTACACAACTTCGCGGCTCTGCCAAAGTCAATTGCGGCCAAATCGCCAACCAATCGATGGCGAGTGTCTCGTCTGCCATGTCGAGCTTGTACTTTAAGTGGAGCCCCTTCATGATTCTCGAAGATGACGAGGGATCCGGGGGTTGGTCCTCTCGCAGCTGAAAAGCTGGGGTATCAGCTCTGTACTCAAACACTGTACATAAACGCGGTAACTGTCCTCTTAGACTAGCAGTAAAGCGTCCGCCTGAGTTGGCGGTGCCGGAGAGGTGGTTGATCGGGGTGGGGTTTGAACGCTGGTACGTTGGCGTACCTCAACCACACTTGACGAATAGGCAGCAGAAACGTGATCGCTACCAGAGAGTTGAAGGGTGAAGAGGTATACATGGGGATCTGGCGATAAGTGCGCTCATGGCGATAAGTGCGCTCATGAGACGAAGGAAACGCAATACTGCGTCAGTCATACCTCGAATTTGGCGCTGAAGGGCGTGAGTGGGCTCTGTTCCGTTCGGAGGCGCCAATGAGGTTCGTAGAGAATTGTAGCCCTGTGTTGCTCACGATGGGCGGTCCGAAAGTGAGCAGAATTGGCGAAGTGAGCTTTTAGGATTCACGGAACAAATTAGTACGACATATTCTAGTTCGTTTATCTTTGCGATCCGTTTCCAATGCATATGATAGCGAACAGTCCCCCAATTCGATTCAGTTTGCACAGCTCCCAGAGCTATTCGACTTCAGTCGTGAGGCGGACTTCCACATACAGCAGTCTCTCGTGCGAAAGGGCGTCAAGGATTAAATTGCTGCAGCAGGTGATAGCTTGGAAGAGGGGAAAGCACCACCACTATGAATAATCTCGCTGGTTAGATGAGACAGATGAACCCCCCTGTGCAGATGATGCATTTGCCAAAGTTAGTCTTTTGCAGGGCTGCTGAGCGAGCTGCTGAGCGGAGCGGGTGCCCCGCTCAATCACCCTCCCAAGGAATAGGGCTGTAACAGCTTCAAGTATATCCGGCATCACGCGGACATCTTGGGGTAGCATCGCACCAGTCATTCATATGGAAGATTATGCTGCAGCATGCATGGTCGCTACAGCTAGGCAGCTTGCCTCTGTGCCGATTGATTGATCAACGCAAGGGAAGAGGCACGGCGCAGTACTGCTATCCCAAAGTCGTGGGTACCTACTCAGTAAAACCTAGCGAGAGGGGTCTCACTGTCTAATGTCTTAAAGTCTAGACTGTCCTTTGCAAAGTCGCGACGCAGTTCATACCCATTAATTACGCCGAGCTCTTCGCACTTACCCTTTGGCAAGATAAACAATTTCTATGCGCATTTCTTAGAATTCCAAGTTCTCGCAACTACGAGGTCGTCCTCCCTAACCTCGCCCTACTATGAAGTCTACGACCTACTTTGCGGTGCTCTTCAGCATCCTTCCAGGTCTTCACGCTCATTGTACGCATTCCAAAGTCGGAACAAAAATACAAACTCACAATACAACAGGGGTTTACCCAGCCGTCTCCGTTAACGGCGGTGCTCAGAGCAAACACTGGCAATACGTGCGAAAACTCGGCTCCCCACCATTATACTCCACCCCAGACAATCCTGAAAGAGGCCATCCGCATCATGATATCTATTCCGAAGAAATCCGGTGTGGAAGAGGAGCATTTGCAAGCGCAAACACGACGGAGACGCTCGTCGTGAATGCAGGGGATGAGATGACGTTCTTCACCTATGGTAGTTCGAGGGAGAATAACGTAAGTCTGCTGTATGATCTGTAGATTGCGCAAGGAGAGACTAGTCGTCGTTGAGAAACGGTTAGAATCTAGTGACTGACATTCTCTACAGTATACTCAATCCATGTATCACCCCGGCGCAGCACAAATTTATCTTTCTAGAGCAGAAAATGGTGACCTAGAAAACTACAACGGAGATGGAAGCTGGTTCAAGATTAAGAACCTTGGTACGACGGATGGGAAGACTTGGGAGCTGCATGAACGGACCTCGGTATACCCATCTCCGTGAAGTCGGCTTCGTGAGCGTCAAAATGCTAACCCACCTTCACAGTTAAACGTCACAATCCCTAAGACGACTCCCCCCGGCAAGTACCTGCTCAAAACGGAGTATATCGCCTACCATCAATCCGCTCTTGTCAAAAGCTACGAATTCTATCTTGCGTGTACGCATGTTGAGATTAAAGGTCCCGGGGGAGGTAGGTTATCGTTGCATGCATGTCCCTCGTGTACTAACGATGAGCAGGTACACCTGGACCGATGGTGAAGTTTCCAGGGGCTTACGATATGTTTGACAGAGGTATGTGAATCCTGGTTCTTTTCTTTGTTGTGAATGTGTGTGCTAACAGACACAGCAATTTGGCGCCCGCATTCTATGGGTTATTGGGGTACACGTCCTGGAGATAATTATAAGAATCCTGGGCCTGAAGTGTGGATGGGATAGTCACATCTTGTGATCACTTTTGGCTATGTTCAGAGCACGATAGGACGTGTTCAGTTTGGAATAAGTGTAAACCTGATCGACGATCAGATTTCCGATGTGCTTGGACTCAGGGTGTTGTACAAAGAGCAAAGCTACCTATCCTTCAGACCTTGTTTCTCAAAAGTGTCACATCCAGGCTAGATGGCCATTAGAGATGCTTGACATTCTTCTCTCGTTCATACTTTAGCAGATGAGCTTTCGAAGAAGCACGAGTGTCCAATATCTAGGGTACCTCTAAACACACAATGATGGCACGTTAACGACCAATGCTATCCTATCTCTGCAGTGCTCCCCGATATCACTCGCCTGCTTTCTCAAGGGCATCTGAACAAGGATCGTATACATTCGCAGGTGCCTAATTACCCGAATTGCGGCTATATCAAAGTAATGAAGGCGCCGAGAGTACCGACATCTAGGTTGCAGGCTAAATGAAGGCAATGTAACGCTGCACCATTCTGCAGCCACCCATGGATCTACATCGCTCCACCATTAGACAGCCTCTTGCATCTTAACGTCCGTTTTGTAGCAAGTGACACAAACTAGATAGACCCCTTCTTCTTTTCTTCGTCCCCCACATCTCCACATCTCAATCTTTCAATCGTTCACTATGCTCCCCTTCAAATCACTCAGTCTATCGGCAACCCTTCTATTTGCCTTCGTCAACGCGGGAACCAACTTAAGATGGACTGGTTACTGTCCCTTCGACGTCAAACTCGCTCCGTCCAATGACCCAAAATCACTAGACCTTACATACACTCCTACTAGCACCCCCATCAATCCTGTCATGTTCGACGGTAAAGCCTGTCTCATCGAAGTCCATTTCGATACCCCAGAAGAGCGAGGCGATGTATATCTGGAAGAGATTGTATACAAGAGCAACAAGAAGATGTCCATTGAGACCAAAGTGTCGTGGTATCAGGCTTTTGGACCCGTAAGTAAAAGCCTCCCTTTCTGCAATTCAACGTTTTGAGGACAGAACGCTCACTACCGTAACGTTGCAGACTTTCTACGATCACATATCTGTGATCGGAAGCGACCCAGTCGTTGCGCGAAACACGACGTGGAATTCCTTTCCATTCTGCGTTCAGCATCCTCATTCAGATCAGCAGTGGTACATTTACATCCAGACGAAGTTCAGCGACGCTGCGGTTGAGCCAGATTTCTTTTTGGAGCAGAAAGCACGTTTGAGGTTTGGGGAAAGCAAACTTTGTACGGTGATGGATGAGTGCGATCAGCCGGACATTGATCAAAAGTTTCCGGCGTGTCATGGCGTCCCTGGTGGGCATATATGGGATGACTAGGTTAATTGGAGGCACTGTATTACTCGATTTTGGAAGATAGCAGGAAAGCACGAATAACATAGCCTTGACGTGGTCTACTGAGACTTCGGAGTTTAGAAGGATTTGAAACGCGGTGTGCCAGAACGATATAATCGAAATTGTTCCTGGACCTGATCTCTTCATCAGTGTTACAACCGCTCCCAGATAGGACCAGTTCACTCCCTACGATTGGTCTATCTGCTTATCAGCTAAGGAAGGCGTGGCAGCGCGAGCGCGTGGGCCAACCCCGGGCCAGTCACGTACAGGACTCACGTGACCCGCTCGACCCGCTCGACTCGGGTTGGTCGAGCACACGTGATTAAGTCCCTCGAAGTATATAGACCCGGACGAAGTCACCATGAAGGTGCCACGTAGTCAACTCTCATACTAGTTGTTCTCTTTGGAAATACATCACCAGATTGCACAGCACAGTTAGTTATTCTATAGTTGGTTATAGAATTGTTTTACATCACACCCCTCCTACAGGCAGTTGACTCCTGTACTCGATACTTACTGAATACTACCTCGGTTGCCACTACATCAGGACTATCCTTCCCTCACCCGGTCAAGGCTTAGTAAGTGGACTTACACCCGTAACAATCAGGGGTGTTACTTCATCGCGGATATCCGGGGGTTCTTCCGGGGGTTCTTCCTCTCGTAGCTGAAAAGCTGGGGTATCAACTCTGTACTCAAACACTGTGTATAAACTCGGTAACTGTCCTCTCAAGCTAGCAGTAAAGCGTCCGTCTAAGTTAGCGGTGCTAGAGAGGTAGTTAAATAGGGTTAGGTTTAAGCGCTGGTACGTTGGCGTACCTCAACTACGCTTAATACATAGGCAGTAGAAACGTAATCGCTACTAGAGAGTTAAAGGCTATACAAAAGCGGCCAGGCTAGTTATAATCTTATTTCTTCTCTCCCTATCGATATTAAAATCTACTTATTTAAGTTCGTCGTCTTTAAAGAGATTCTAAACGCTCTCGCCGTCTGCCTTCGCCGTCCTTTATCGCCGAACTATCGCTTAACCCTCGACCTTCTAACCTTCGCCGCTCGTCTTACTACGACCTATATTCTCTTCGCCTATATGAATTGTCGCCGTTCGATATAGCTACTGTTATCGACCGAACGGGAATTAGTAGTAGTTCTCTAGTTAATCGCTGCGTAATTAGTCTATTACTAAACTAGCTATATACTAATAGCATTTCGAATCTCTCTTAATATATTACTTAGAGACTCTATCGCTAGAATATATACGCCCGCCGTTACTTCTAAAAATTAGACGATTTCCTAGCTAGCAGCTAGAAGCCTACATACCGTAAGATAGTAGCTTTATATAAGCTACGCTATATCTTATTCCTTACGATCGTTCTATCTAGCTTTACTAACGCTTAATTCACCTAGTAGTAGCTTAGTCGGCTAGTAAGCCTTTATAAGAAGCTTAAGAATAAGGAGGCGCTTAATAGTATAGAGGAGGCTTTCCTTAAGAACTACTACGGACCGCAGTTTAAGGAGTATAAGAGAGAGTTAATACGCGCCTTTAGTTTCGCCTAGCTTAACGCCTAAGGAGTAGAGTAAGTAATACGTCGGGCCGCGGTATCAGAAGAGTTGTCATAAGATAAATAATAATCGACTTAGGTAGACTGCTAGAGCATTTAATTAACGTCGTAGGAAAGTGCCAGTCGATCGTATATATAGAGAAATGAATTCAACTTATTGCAAATCTATGAGCGCCCAATGACTTCGGTGATGAAACATCAGGGTGGAGTATTTAAGCTCTACTCGAGAGGAAGCCTTTTATAGCCTCGGCCCAGGAGGGTCATCGCGGATATAAATAAGGAAAATTTCAGAAGCGCGGTTCTGGCATCTTAGACTTCGCCTTCAGCGTTGAGGGGATGGCGGCGAGTGTGTCTGCTGGGCCCAATTACCTGGTGTTCTTGCACCCCTGTAATCTAATTCGTGTAATCGGCCGTTTCGGATCCCATCGAATCGCCACTCCGCAGGAAGGAACGCCACTCAACGACGTTTCATCTTCTCTCAGGTCTCTGGTAAAGACACATATCTTCGCTCACCCTGTGTTGTGTGCGGTATGGATGAGGATGCGGATTTGGTTGTTATTGGGGCTGGTAAGTTAATCGATTACCCCACGCCTAGCTAGGTAGCCTTGTGTCACGACTTCCCAGCATCTCGTTCGATATGCGTGGAGAAATGCCACCACTCTCACTTCTGCTTAAACTTCATGCTTCTGACGCGACCGTACAGGCCTCTATGGTATCACCTCAGCCGCCACATACCATCGCCTACATCCCACAGCACGCGTCTTAATCGTGGAAGCTGCACCATCAATTGGCGGACCATGGGCGTCTCACCGAATCTTCCCGGGCCTGAAGACCAACAATTTGTGGGGCACGTACGAAAACCCGGACTTTCCTATGGATGAAGCCAAATTCGGTGTCAACAAGGGCGAACACGTGCCTGCTGAGAAGGTCTTGGAGTACATGCGCGCGTTCGTCGAAGCGGAAGGGATCTTGGACTATGTGCGACTAAATACAAAAGTCGAGGTCGTCGAACGTGCCGATGGATGCTGGAAGTTGCACTGTAGATCAACTCTTGTTGATGTGGATGCCACGACTTTCATGATTAATTCAGCGAAACTCATCATTTCCGTAGGACTTGCGAACAAACCGTCTATGCCTCGCTATCCAACATCAACACGTTTTGAACCGAAGGTCATACACTCGAAAGACTTTCCCGCTCACTTCTCGGACATTGCTAAAGCGGGTAACCATACTCTAGTTATCGGCGGCAGCAAATCTGCGTGGGATATTGCCTACGCTTGCGCAACACAACCCGAATCGATTGCAACGATGCTCATTCGACCTTCTGGGAACGGACCTGTATGGATGTCACCACCATACGTCACGCCGCTCGGTCTTTGGCTTGAGAAGCTTGTATTCACACGATTCTTTGGCTTCATGTCGCCGTGTCCATGGGCTGAGACATCAGGGTTCGAAGGATGGATTCGCAGCTTTTTCCACAGCACGTGGTTGGGACGAAAGATTGTGGGAGCCTTTTGGGGTATCCTTGGAGACGATGTGGTGCAGCTGAACAAGCTCAACGATCACTCCGAGACGAAGAAGCTGCGGCCTTGGAGAGGTGCGTTCGAAGTTGGGAATGGATTAAGTATCTTGAATTATCCGACCAATTTCTTCGATCTGGTGAAAGAAGGAAGAATCAAAGTGATGATTGATGAAGTTGAAAGGTTTGGAGAAGGACAAGAAGCGATGTTGAAGGGCGGTCAAGTTTTGCAAGTGGATGCCGTGGTTTGCGCCACTGGATGGGAAACTGGTAACACCCTGAAGTTCAAGCCTGAAGAACTGGAGCAAGAGCTGGGCCTACCGATAAGGAAGACACAAGGCACTAAGGACGAGTCGCTGGTCAAAGAAGTAGAGGCTCAGATCTATACTCGCTTCCCATTTCTCAAAGACCGCGATACGAGCAGGGTCCATCACCCCGATCCATCGCTTCGTTACACGCCGACCGCAGATCCAGATCAACAGCCCTACCGTCTCCATCGCTTCATGGTTCCAGTCTCCGATCTTCAAAAACGCTCCATCGGCTTCGCTGGCGCGCTCATGACACTAGGCAATGCCTCCTCCGCATACATTCAGTCGCTATGGTTAGCAGCATACCTCGACGACACATTAGAACTAGCAAACACGCCATCCGAGCAGCTGATACACGATACGTACCGCGATACACAGTACTGTGCCTTACGTAATGCTATGGGCTACGGCAACAAATTTCCGGATTTAGTGTTCGACTCACTTCCGTATCATGACGCACTGATGCGAGATCTGGGCTTTGATGGGAAGAGAAAGGGTATGGTCTTGGGATTTAGAAACTGGGGCGCCGAGTGTTGGAAGAGCTATGGACCGGAGGACTATCGGGGACTCGTTGAGAAGTGGGAACACAAAATCGAACGGAATGGGGAAGGAAAAAAGACAATTTGATGGTTGATCTGCTTGTTGCCGTATCTTTTCCTTCCGAATACGTCCTTTTGCCCTAGGCACTAATTGTGTCATCCTCGCTCCGCGCTGTGCCGTGAACTACATTATGATCCATTATCTCAACGTTCAAATCATTTCCAGATGCTGGTGTGACACCACCTCACACAGGATCACGGTAAACAAACCTGTTCTCCGCATAGGTATGCTCAATTTTGTAGCAACCACTTCCAATCCTAAACAATAATTTTTCAGGGAAGACCATTTTTTGTGCCCTTCTCATCTTGTAGGCCAACAAGCACCCCTGTACTCTCTAAAGAGTTGCCGCTTTCGTCATTCATCGGCCGCGATGCTTTCATAGACTGCCATCGAACTCCTACAGCGCCAACAACTGTTGAACACGATACTGCAAGGGAAATGTAAAATGTTTGCACAAGTGAGTCGCTGACAGCGCGTAATGCCGCCGGCCTTTCTTCGTGAGGTATCGAGCTGAGGAGATCTCCCGCACCGTTCTGCAAGAATCCTGCCGAGTCGCTTCCTGGAGCAATGCCGGCTAGGCTGTGAACGAGGCCGTTCTGAAACACACTTTGTGCAATCGCTACGAAAATGGCGGCGCTCAGATTCTGCACCAAGGTGATGAATGTAATGCCTATGGCCACGTCGGATTCTGGGAGGAGGGTCTGTACTATGTAGCTGGGCTGTCCGAAACCAAAGCCAGCTCCGAAGCCATATAGTAGCTCATAGCCGATGATCTTAGAAGTCGAAGTGGAGGGATCGAGAGTCGTTAGAACCGCGGCACCCGTGATAAGGAGGGCAGTTCCTAAGATCATCGGCGGATTATAATAGGTGGTAGCAGTTGTTGCGCCTCCAGCAACCACAGACCCAATGACATAAGCTCCAATGGTGGGTGTGATAAGTACTCCAGATGAGAGGGATGTCTTATCTCGAACAACCTGAAACCAAAGTGGGAGGTAGAGCATCAACACATATATCCCCCCGGTGAGCCCCATAGCATAACTTGCTGCCAGCCAGATGTCCCGATTCCTGCTGATAGTGGACGGTATCGTAGTTGCCTTGGAGAAGATATTCCAGTATTGCGATGCGGCAAACGTCATGAGTAATGCTCCGGAAAGGACCAGTAGTGCTATGACTCGTCCGTTGCTCCATTAGTACACGCCACCGCCCCATTGGAGGCCCAAGAGTAGGCATACAAGACCTGCAACCATTAAGATCGTTCCGGGAATGTCAAACTCAGCGAATTTTTGCCTTCGGCTCAAAGATCTGACGACTGCCTCATGCGGAGTTTGCACAAGGAAGATACAAATGAGGATTGTACAAGCTCCTATAGGAAGATTGATGCCAAAGCACCATCTCCAAGTAGCTTTCTCCGTCAAGGCCCCTCCAATAAAGGGGCCGGCGATTGCTGCGACACCGAAAACTGCAGACATGACGCCGAGATACGCCGGCCTGCGGTCCAGCGGTATAATTTTGCTGACGATCAGGAGTCCGCCCGAGAAGATTCCAGAGGCTCCGAAGCCTGCTATCGCACGCCCCAGGATAAGAGCGGTAGAGTTAGGCGCCGTGGTGCATACTAGCGAGCCGATCTCGAACAGGACGATCGCACCAATGTAGATGAACTTGATCGAGAAGAGGGAGTAGAGCTTCCCGTAAAACAGCTGAAAGCTGCTTAGTGTAAGAAGGTAGATGTTTGTCCACCAAGCGATATCGTCGAGCGAATGAAATTCGTTGCTTATCGTAGGCGCGGCTGTCGCGAGGATAGTTTGATCCTACGGACATGTTAGTCAAATGATAGACGCGGAATCATAAAGCGGACCATGCCCGTAAGAAGCACTGCCAAACATAATCCAGTCATGATAAAGGTGAGCTTCATTCCGCCCACCGCTGGGCCTGAAACGGGTGCAGAAGGCATGGTCGTAGCAATTCAGGCGAAGAGATCCGATGCGTCTTGGTGAAGGAGGTTCAGAAAGTGATGGCGATGATGAAGAGAGTGGACGTTAAACGATGATGAAGTAGGCCAGAGGCAGCACCTTCAAATGCTCAACAGGTCCTGGCCGATACCGAACCTCGTTGTAATTGTAAGACACTAGGTGGATACAGTATAAGACAATACGCACTGACACCACTGTGGGTAAGCTTTGCAGAGAACGATTTTATATCCAAATATTAGGGATCGGCTGGTCTTGATATCCGCTCATTCATTGCGTCGTAGGATGATGCGGGCTCTTGGAGCAACGACACAGATAGCTGTACGGTAAAGACAGCGGTGCCTCAAGGCATGCAATAGCTACATGTGCTCGAAACAACTTTGCCGCAATCTAATGTCAGACCGCTTTGGGCGGAGACTATGACGCAGGCAGTATTGGCGGTCGCTTCGACTATACATGTCAAGGATTCCTCGAGCATGATTGCGGCGTAGCAAGAGACAGATAACATGTCCCTATCCATGTCACCCTTTGCAATTACCCGACAAGATATGGACCTAGAAATTATACACGGCTTAGCTCAATGCATGTGTTGAATGCACTTCCCCCGGAGCGTCCGCCCCAATCTCACGCGCTGCCTACGCGTGTAGTGGAAGCTGAGCCCTAACGAACGAAAATGCGTATGCGACGTGTCACCTATCATGAGAAATATGCCTCTAATCTGATCAAAAAGTGCAGAGCCCGGGTCGCAAAGGTTCCGGAGAGTGTTTATCCGTCCTTGTTACGCCGCAATCGTGCGTGAGGCATAGTTCAAAGTTTAAACTCCCCTTGCAAGATCGACTCGCGCGCCATCACCCAATTGAAAGACGGCCAAGGAAGAGCGGTCATCGAATTTGCAGAGGGCCGCTCAAAGGAGGCTTCATTTCCGGTTCACAATCCTTTGACGGTTCCGCAAAGTCCTTCCGTGAAGCAACTGGGTTTGACGCTTTCGCAGACGGGAGGTATACAGGCTGATGCACCGGGGTATCAAACAAATATTAGTGGCGTGTTTGCGGCGGGCGATTGTATCTCTCCTTTCAAGGTGGTGCCGCATGCAATTGCGAGTGGTAACTTTACAGCTGTTGCGGCGGCGACCCAGCTTCAAGTTGAGAAGTACGGACACTTCTCCATAGTGTAGCCAACAGACAGAGGGATCACCATGCTAGCTTCGTCTGAGGCGTCACAAGTTCAGTTTCGGTGAGGGTATAACTATCGATTCTCACGACTTCGTCAGGTTTACTTGAGGTGGAAGCATAGAAGAACACATGTTCAAGACATCGCTTGTCTACATATTCGTGAGAAGTATCACTGCTCCGATGCGCCAAAGCTATCCTTTCCCGCAAGAACCAGAAGTTACAATTAGATCAGTACTCCCCTCCAACCTACAACATTTCCCAGCTTTCCGTATCTCCATCTTTCCCGTCATCCACAGAACTAGGGCTCAAAGTAGCATCGATCCAATCATCGTCTTCTTCCTCTTGCACCTCTTGCTTCACTTTCCCCTTCCCTTTATCCCGTGACTTGAATATAACTCTCTGCACCCTGGTAACTCCTCGAGGTATATGCCGGTTCCGCACTTCCGGCCTCGGCCTCGGCTGCACTGCCCATACATCTTCGTCCGCGTCGATCTCTTCCCACGCCGTTCCTCCATGACACCGATCCGTGTTATTCCTGTCTTTCTCGTCCTTTGCATCGCTGTCATCGGCGGTATTGGGTAACGCTTTCTGCACATCGCGGGCATCTCGATGTTCGCGCATGACAACACCTTGCAGCGCCACTCCAAAGCTCTCCGGATCCTTGCAATGAACCACACGTCCACTGATCGGATCCATAGCGAAGCATATCGACGCCCCCTTTTTGACAAACACACCACAAAGTAGACATGCCAAGTCCTTCAGTCGCTCATCCCAAAGATTGAAACAAAGCGTTTGGAAGGCAGGCAAGCTTTGCTCGATGTACGTTGCAAGATTAGCATATGCTCCACCCGTATCGTTGACGCGGCAGTCTTCTTCGTAGTTTTGCGCAATAATGGAGAGCGTTGTGACGTGCGATCGAGCCTAAACATTGAAGTACAAAGTCAGCAAAGCTCATTTAGAAGATATCTCAGTGCGTAATATCGTAGTCAGTGTCGCGCTGTCTAACAATCGCAACGCACTTTGTCCTCCGGAGTTACGTACCAAAGGAGTCAACCGACTCAGAAACATTTGCGTCGCGTACGCTTGATATCTTCCACGCGGACAAGGCCCCGTAAGGAACAGGAAGTTGCGTCCTCGATACAAAATCGGCACCGCCTCTTGATAAACCATCCTACACGTACTCAAAATATTCCCGCACGGGCGCCATTCCAACTCCATCTCAGTCGCAGGTCTCAAGAAATTGATCTGTCCACTTCTCGTGTAACCAGCGCTCAACACCCACAGATCCTCCCGCGCGCTCTTGAACCTGACTTTCGGACCATGACACTTGTATCGCTCATAGATGTGATCTTCCGTGGCTGTGTTGTGTGTCCGATAGTGTTGTTGAGGACATCGACAAAGATCGATTTGTTGAAGGCCTGTGAAGGTGGTGTTGCTGGGGTTTTCGAACCAGTTCCAGTTCAGTGTATAGTTGATTGTTGTGACGTCTTCATCGGCATGTGGGGCGAGGAGATATGTGTAGATCTTTTGGCGAATGGGAGCTGGGAGTCGGAGGAGGGTTGACGGGGATGAAGCGGTCGATGTGGTAGCCATGCGTGCTCGATATTTCGTGGAAGAACCAACGGGTGGACGCGTGAGGTACAGATATAGGTAGAGAAGGGTATCCAGAAATATATGCCGCCGTATCGACGCAAGCCGTAAAGGGTTCGGAAGGAGTCTGAGCGAGTACGTCTTAAGTCCGGAGACGACCGAGAAACACGAGCCGCCGAATGGACGCGCCGACGTAGGCAAACAAAACACGCAAACAAAGAATTAAAAGACAAGCAAACGTCCCATATCAGAAACGCTCGTTCAACACAGTGAGTAGCAGGAGAGACGCCCAGAACAGTGTCAAATGGGATTTGTCCTTCAGAGAAGAGGGCAAGGCGTGAGGCTCTTCACACCACCCTACCCGTTTGAGCTGGCTATATCGAGCGCGACCGCATCTGCCCGCCCTAGCCCACCGCTCTTACGGGACCACTATGACTCGCCCGATAGGGATGTTGACGACTGCCTAGCACCTATATATAGTGCCAGACTGCGTTGCGCTGAAATGCGGGTGAGATGACAACGCGCATTCTCGCGTGATGAGATTAGCTTAGGTTGGGCGTTTCGAGAGCGCGTACTGCGCCACGATTCGTGGCGCTTGTGGCGGTGCCGGATAGGACCAGCTGTGATTGGCCAACTGCTCCGCTTCTGAGAGAGAGGGGGTGCATGTGGTTGGCAAGGGCTCTGAAGACAAAGTACTGGCACAGACGACGTGGAAATAAATCGCCTTGAAGTTCAACCAAAATGCGGTACGCGTTCATGGTTGTCACCAATCGTTCCAAAAATAGGCCAGGAATGAACTTCGTCTCCAACGACCAATGCGAGAATACCAGACTGTTTTAGTAAGTGGAACCACACACTTTTAGTAAGTAGAACCAGACACCCGAAAACTGAGTTCTCCATGCAAAGATCCGCCACTGCGTTCTTCACCGCTTACACTTCCACTCCCCATCCGCACTATCAGTTCCAAGAATAGACTTGTCTCTTCACTGTCCCACGCGTCACCACCTGACCCCCTTCCCACTGACATTTGCACTACCAAAGGTCTGGCAAGACCTCGTACAAGTGTGAAGCGCTCTAAGAGCCTTTTGGTTACCCTTCCTACCGAAGACCAAGACCGTCTTTGCGATTGACCCGAGGATTCGACCTTCGACGGCCACTTCGTTCGGTCCAGGGGAACGACATCGACACGCGAACACCACCTATCGGCTCTTCCACCTAACCCCGGCCACCCACTTGCACCACCCCTCGACCATGCCCCTCCGCTCCCCTTCCACGCCGCCCTCCCGAACCAACTCCATCGTATAAAACCCCTTCGCCAACTCCTCATTACTCGCCATGCGATGCACAAAAGAATGGCAAGCCCTACAAAGCCACGCAACCCTATTAAGCACATCATCCGTATGCCAGCCCCTCTTCAAGACCCTCTCGTGCGTCGACTTGGGGATGAGGTGGTGGTAAGTTAAGGGGATCCAGGAGCGCTGGCAGAGTTCACACTCGGTGGTGCGGGTGGCTGACCATATTGGGGGCGCGGCTGTTACAGAAGAGGCGTAGGAGGTGAAGATTGATGTGAAGAAGTTGTATTGGTCTGTGGCGTCGGAGGGGGAGGGGAGCAGGGCGTAGCTTTCTAGGGAGTCGATGGCGGTGGGAGGGAGGATGTTGATTAAGGATGTGGAGATGAGAGATGAGATGGGGGTGGAGTAGCGATCTTGTAGTTGCGGTGAGTCGCGGAATTTGATGTAGCTGAGTGTTCGCAGGTCCGTTGGTAGAGATGGGAAGATGACGCTTGAAAGGTACTACTCCATGATTAACACAAGGCTTCAGCAGTTACAGTTGAATGTCTTACGTCGACGAACTCACCCAAATCCTCCGCAGCACTGCCATCCTCCTCCATTCTCTCCACCCTTATTTCCTTCACTTCGGTCTTCCCAACACTCCCCCTCCCCTTCCTCCCTTTCTTCTTCCTCTTGATCTTCTCCACCGGCGCCGCTAAAGCCCTCAACACCGGTTCACTCAAGCAGTCTCGGAATGTCTCATAGTTGGTCTGCTCTTCCTCCGGTATGCGATTCGCCATTACGTCATGCGATCTGTGTGCATCCAATTTCTCTTCAGGAAGGGGTGGGATGAAGGAAGTTGTCAAAGAGGGTAGTGCGTGATGAGCTCAATGAGCGTTGTAAGAAACAATCTTTTCGTGCTGGTTGATATTTTATATAGTGGCGACGATGGTGTTGTGAGGATTAGTCGGCACGAGATGTGATTGGTGGAGCCCAAAAGGGCGGAAAAAGAAGCATTGACAGCGAGCGATGAACGGAGGTATAGCGATATGCTTCTCGTAGCTTAAACACGGATTCAGCACTTTGGGGCCAGAGGGTTTGTGTGCGAATCAATCGTCGGAAATAACTCATAGTAGTATAGTGCATACAAAATGACCGCACGAAAAGGGCGAAACACGAAGACGAACACGAAGTGCACATGGTAAGGGCCAACTTCGAAGGGGCGGTACTGAACGAGAAAGGGATCGTATGCTCCATACGTGTCTAGGCATCCATCAAGGCAACTTCTACCCGCCACCCTCTGCCGTATATGCCTCGTGAAATCATAGACCCATCGTCCCTCGCGAGCTATGCAAGAAGCAAGCACCGTCCCAAGTGCAACCATCAGGACAAAGTTTAGGCCTTCTTTTTCCCGCCCTTGCCGCCGCGCTTACCGCCCATGGCAGCAGCCCGCTTCCGGTCCTCACGCTCAAGCTGCTCCGCCTTCGCCTTCTCGTTCTCCGCGCGCTCCTCGGCTTCGGCCTTCTTGCGCGCAGCTTCAGCCTCGCGCTTCTCTTTGATAATGGACAAACGCTCCAAGTCGGCGCGCGCCTGGTCGGTCTTGCCCTCGGCGTGCATCTTCTCGTAGCGCTCCTTGGACGCTTGGGCCTGGAGAGCTTCACGCTCACGCCGACTCAGTTGGCTGACGTCCTGCTTGCCCTTGCCCTTGTCCTTGATATCGGCCTCTATCGGCTTGGGTGCCTTTGCTGCTTGGCTGCGTGCTTTGGCGGTGTGGTTGGGGTTCGCGGGCATGTCGCCGTCTTCCTCCTCGTCCTCGTCCTCAGAGGATGAAGGGAGGTCGCCTGCCTCGGGAACCTTTTGGTTCTGCTTGTCTATCGCGGCCTGCTTGCGGGCTTTGGCGGCGGCGCGGCGCTGCTCACGGGTGAGGTCTTCCTTTTCGCCGTCCTCGTCGGACTCCTCTTCGGAGGAAGATTCCTCTTCGGAAGACTCATTCTCCTCCTTCACGGGTTGTTCCTGTAGCCTCGCGTTAGCTTTGTACGGCAATTGCGCGTGTGAAGGTCACGTACGCCCCACATGCCCACAACCTCGCCATCGGCGTTCAGCGGCTGGAGATCCCTCGAGAAGTGCTTGCCTCCTCCGCGCTTCGGCTTGCTGAACTTGCCACCGCGACCACGACCTCCTGCGCCTGCTGAAGACATGCTGGTAGTCTAGGTTGTATATGTAGTCTGAAAGGTGGCTTCGTAGGTGTGGGTACCGACGCAGTGGGTGTGGACTTGAGGGTTCGGAAAGGCCTGTGTGTTGGTCGCGAGGATCCGAGTGTGAGTTCTTGTAGTGAAGGCTGAAAGGCTCGGTGTATATCGCGTGCTCAAGGGTGAGGGGGTGGTGCGGTGCGACTGTGGTGGTCTGTCTCGAGGGTGGGAACGCAGGGTCTTTATGTGGGCAGATTCTGTTAAACGTTAGTTTCCTTCGCAGCCCACCCACCCACTCGCGGTAGCCCTTCGCACTCACCGAGCTTCCTAAACAACTTTTCAAGCGCCAACGCAGCAGTGTGACTCTTCTCTAATGCCTCCACCACCAGATGCACGAGACAACAAATTACCCCGCCATGTTCCCCACTACGACCGCCAAGGCGAAGCTTTCAGCGCCATGTCCAATGCGGTTAGCGTCCGTGCGGCTGACTAACAGCACTCGTCTCAGTTTTCATAAAACTGCTGCAGCCGAGCCGCCTCTTCTTCTCTTCTTTATAAAACAAAACTAAATACATACCCCTTCATATTCACTCTGCTTTCTCCTGTCAATGAGGCTGCCTGGAGGGGAAAATGGAGGGTAGAGCAATCCCTTTCGTCTGCTTACCCCCTTCTCTTCTGTGGCTTTTGCCCGGTGGAGCGAAGGTAAATAAATTGGACGGTACATATCTTCTCTTCACGTCGCGTTATGCATCTGCGAGGCTTTCTGGTAATCCTAGATATGTTTCTCGATGATTATACGCGTCCCGCTGGCGTTGCAAGTCGGCTTTCCCGCTGTTGACTCGAGGGAAGAAATACGCTTTTCTTGCCCATCCTTTTGCCCGCGTGGAAGCTTTCCGCCAACGTGATGCACCTGGTAGGCCATATCCAGGTTCACAGTATATATTCCGCGTGCGATATTCTTGCAAAAAGTAAGAGCAAATATCCACAGGGCATGTCCGAAAAGTAAGCATTGTGCCTGGGAGCTCTAGCTATTTCCGGTGGCAAGGCTGTACAAGCTCTCCACGTCCTTCGATACAGTGTCCCGTTGTGCGGACCGTAAGGTTTCGTAAACATCAACTGTAACGCGCGAGCCGGGTCCTAAATCGTTGCCTGATCTCAAGGCGCTCTCATATTGTCCCCATACTCGCAGCCTTACCAGAGTTGCGATGCAGGCGCTCCCATGTCAGATTGTTCCCCGTCTCCGTAGTGCTCCCGTTCTTTCCTCTCTTCGACATGATTTGGTTCCCAACAAGTCCGTCTATTTGACTTATTCCAATGGAAGCTGGTCCCAGGAATTCCCACCACGTTAATACTTCGACCCCACGTCTCAGTGGGGCTCCTTCAAACGTAACACAGCTTCTCCCGTCACAGAGCTAGCTCCATCGTCCGCCACTTGCATCAAGCTATTCTTCAAGAACCCGATTTCTACGAACGCAACCCCTCCTTCTTCGCCTCAACGCCAGATGCCAAGAGCATGAACCTACGTCCCCACTACGCACAGCGGGTATCCTCCTGGTCTCCTATTCCCTCTTTCTTGTTTTGTAAAATCAGGTCTGATGGTCCATACACAGGCTCCCACAACTCCCAAACGTCACGTTCCCAAGCCAGGCGCTTGTCTTCATAAAGCTTTCGCTTTACGTCTTTTTCAATTGGAGTCACGCTGCTGAACGGAACTACAGTACAGATTCCACCACAGATCTGTGGTCCTTGGGATGTTCATCCGAAGGTGACGAAGTCCACTAAGAGCTTCCTTGCGAGAAGCTGTCCAAGCCCCAGTTCCGCCATCCGCAGGGTCGTTTCTAAAGTACGCACTAGGGTATCCCGTACCTGGAAGCATCAGCAACAACTTCAGCACCCTCATTCAGTCGTGTCAGACCTAGACAGA